>Ga0181412_1000937_pt1 | contig 11733 bp, 15 predicted proteins | sample 35SPOviralmetaG_FD_130113 | JGI IMG/M metagenome (GOLD analysis project Ga0181412, IMG submission 130113) | Marine viral communities from the oligotrophic San Pedro Time Series (SPOT) site, San Pedro Channel, CA, USA - 35 SPOT_SRF_2012-08-15 | ecosystem: Environmental > Aquatic > Marine > Strait... | reverse complement strand
TAGCACAAGACAATAATCCAAATACAGATGGCGGACAAGCAAGAAGCACAAGTCAGGGAAGTGACAATAATCCAAATACAGATGGCGGACAAGCAAGAAGCACAAGTCAGGGAAGTGACAATAATCCAAATACAGATGGCGGACAAGCAAGAAGCACAAGTGATATTGATACTACTATTACACCAGCTGACTTGACTGGCGATGGAGCCGGACAAGACAATAACCCAAACACTGATGATGGAGAAGCAAGATTATACAAAGGTGGTGAAGTATTTGATCCAAGTGCTGAAACAGAAATTGATGGACAGTTTTCTGATGTTGTAGTACCAAAATCAGTTAAAGACAAATATGCTGATGTACTTGCTACAAAGAATGGCATTAAAATAATGAACTTCTTAGACGGGTTGCCGCCAGAACAGGCAGGTAGTTTACGAGTTAATAATGCTCCTACAGATACAACAACTACACAAGGCGATGGTGCTGGACAAGACAATAATCCAAATACAGATGGTGGTCAAACAAGAGATAATATACCTGGATCAGATAACAACCCAAATACTGACGGTGGTCAAACAAGAGATAATATACCTGGATCAGATAACAACCCAAATACTGACGGTGGTCAAACAAGAACTTCACGTCAGGGAAGTGATAATAATCCTAACACTGACGGAGGTCAAACAAGAACTTCACGTCAAGGGAGTGACAATAATCCAAATATAGATGGTGGACAAACAAGGACCACAAGGCAAGGAAGTGACAATAATCCAAATACAGATGGTGGTCAAACAAGAACTTCACGTCAAGGACAAGACAATAATCCAAATACTGACGGTGGACAGAAAACAGATATTAAAATACCAGTCAATCCTGACGGTTCAGAAACTGGTCCTAAGTTTGAACCAATTACTGATCCTGCGATAGGAGGACAACAGGCCCCTGCTCAATTAGATAATCCAAATGACGCAGACGAATTTAATATTGATCCAAATACAACTACTAGTAGTAAACCGCCTAATGTTGTTACAAAAGCACCAGTACAGCCTGAAACACCAAAGTTTGATCCGGGTCCAACGACAGACTTTACCCCACTTGATACGCCAAAAATAGTTGGACAACCTGGTAAACTAACAACTCCTAAGAAAGATCCATTGCCAGGAGTTAATCAAGACTTAGTACCTGAACCACTTACTGGTCCTAAAAGAACGTTAACTAAGAGAGAAAGAGATGCACTTGCAGGTAAATTAGATACTCAGACAGATACTGATACTAAAACAGATACTGATACTAAAACAGACACTGATAATAAAACTGATGATACATTAAATGTAGACACCGACACTAAAACTGATACTGATACTGATACTGATACCGCTATTGATCCAACCACAACACTTGCTACAAAACCAGTAGTAAAATATACTACTGGTAAGTCTCAGATAGATACAAAAACAAAACAAGATAGTAAGTTCGGAAGAGCAATTAAAGGTAAAATGGGTAAAGATAAAAACAAAAAACAAGCAATATTACCTAATTACAAACCGCTGAATATTAGCGATCCTCTAAAGTTAGACAAGTATAAGTCTGTTGGTAAAGACAGAGGATTTTAAGGTAAATAATACTATGCAGGAACATAAAATGAAAAAAACTTACGCCACTATTAGAGAAAAAGCAATGAAAAATATGAGAGAAGCTGAACAATTAAAATATAACTTTGCAGTTGTAGATGCAAATGATTTTAATACAGTTATTGGATTTACGACCAATTTACGTGATGCAAAAGAAATGGCAAATCGACATACAAAAAATGATATCTCCAATGGAAAAATTATTAAACTAAAGAAACCTATGTCACAGAAAAAAGGTGACATGATGATTAATAGGCCAATGTCAGAAGGTCCATTTACAGGCGTTGGTAAAATGATGATGAAGCGAAAGCTCAACAAACAATATAAAAAATCAGATCTTGCAAATTTCGACGATTTAGAAATAGACACAAGCGGAAAAACGACTGATGAGATTAATCAAATGAAGTCAGATTACTATCATGACCATATGGACAAGGCGGATAGAGCAAAAAACGCCAGCAATCGGTTATCAAAAAATGTAAAATATGGTATTATTAGATATCCTGATACAGCAATCTCTTATATTAAGAATGATGGCAGTGGATGGACACACATATACGATCGTTCATATGGATTCGAAGGCCCCGTAGATAAAGCAGATATGAAATATGCTTCATCTATTAAACCGTCAAAAGTACCTTCACGTATGATGGATGAAGGCTACTACAAAATGCCTGACATTGATAGAGAACGTTACACAGAAATGCCAGGACTAGAAGGACCATTTCAAACAAGAAGTGGAAAAGTAGTCTACTATGATCCCAAAGAAGGCGCATACTACGACAGAGATACTGATATGTATATGACCTACGATGAATTTAAAGCATTAGATGAAGGAAATAGTCCACACAAAAAAGGTACAAAGAAATATAAAGCACACATGGCGGCAATGCATGCTAATAGTGTAGATGTTAATTCAATGCGTAATGCACTCGACCTTAAAGAAGGCAATGATAGCGATATAGTTGCTGGCTATGTAAGAACAATGTTAAATGAAAAACATGATACATGGAATAAAGTAACTAACGAAATTGATTTTGTACTAGGTTTACTTAAAGAACATAATGCTGATAGACAAACTGTTTTTAATAAATTGTACACTATGAACTACAAAGATAACCTCGACGACAACATTGTTATTAAAGAAAATATAGATACACTCAGAGACATTGTTAACAATAAAAGTGTAATGACAGTAAAATTTCAAGACGGTACTATGAAAGTAGATATGACCACAGCTAGTATTTTCCTACAAGCATTTGATAAAATGCGTGAAGACAATCAAGCCAAAGTAGCTGAAATGATGAAAACTAAAAAAGGATTTCTTAGAGTAATGGATATTATCTACGGGGCTATGAAATGAGATTTGAAAAACTAAAAATTACTGAAGAAGAATTTGATCAACTTGCAGAAAAGAAAGATGCATGTTATCATAAAGTAAAATCACGTTATAAAGTATGGCCCAGTGCATACGCTAGCGGAGCACTAGTTCAGTGTCGTAAAAAAGGCGCTAAGAACTGGGGCAACAGTAAGAAGAAGTAATATGTTAATTGAAGAAATTATAAGTGAAATAACTAGCACAATAATGCCTAAGGTAAACGTTGCTAATCCAGATGCAATTAGAGCAAACAACAAAGCAATGGGCTATAAAGAAAAAGTAATTACTACAAAGGCTTTTGATAAAGCACGAAATCAACAATTAGACAAACAAGCGGCACAAGATGCTAGACAGGGTGCTGGACAAAGCTATATTGCCAAATTCAAACCTAGCAATGCTAACCCTAATGCAAACATTCAAGCACCTAGTAATAAAAAACCAAGGCCAATTGCAAGTACAGGTAGCCAATAATGTTTATTGAAGAAATCTTAACAGAAAAATGTTGGAAGGGTTACGAGAAGAAGGGCATGAAAACCATGTTCGGAAAACGTGTACCCAACTGTGTTAAAAAAGAAGATATCTCAGATGTAGAAGAAGACCTTAAAGCCTGGTTTGGCAAAGGCAAAAAAGGCGGTGCTGGTGGAGGTGGCTGGGATCGTTACAACACAAAAGGCGAACGTATTGGAAAATGCGGAGATAGTAAAAAAGGTGAAGGCAAACCAAAATGCCTTAGCAAAGCAAGAGCCGCAAGCCTCAGAAGTAGTGGTGGCAAAAAAGCTATTGCAAAAGCAGTAAATAAAAAACGTAGAGAAGATCCCAACAAAAATCGTAGAGGAAAAGCTAAAAACGTTTCAAACAAAACAAGGAAATCATAATGGATTGTAAATGTGAGAAATGTGGATGCAACTGTCACTGCGATAAAGTATGCAAGACATGTGCCAATGATGTTTGTACAGGGTGCGAATGCAAGCACTGTAAATAATGTCAATAGATCCTAAATACGATTTAGATGAACACGAATTATGGATCAAATACCCCCAATATCATAAATGGTGGAATAAGTTATATCTAGCACAAGCTATGGGTTATTCATGTGGCCCAGGTGCTGTTCCTATACCAGAAACTAAAGAGTATGTTATAAGACCAGTATATAATCTAGCAGGTATGGGTTTATGTACAACTATAAAAACACTGCAAAAAGGTGATGTAACAAGTGTGCCGCCAGGATACTTTTGGTGTGAATATTTACAAGGCAATCATTACTCAGTAACATACCAGAGACATTTTCACAATGAATGGAAAGTTTTACATTGTTGGCAAGGATTTAATCATAAAGAAAATGTAGTTAAGTTTTACAAATGGATACGCAGTGACTATGCACCAGAATTACCATATCAATTAATCAATCTACTTGCTGTGCAGTACATAAATGTCGAATACAAAGGTGATAATCCTTTCGAAATACATTTTAGACCTAGTGGCAATCCTGACGGTACTTCTGATAGTCCTTGGAATGAATATATACCTATATGGGAAAGTACTACACAAGCAGAAAAAGATAAATTAATACAGCAGGAATATAAATGGTTAGACAATCCTTTTGATGATTGGGAAAAAGATATACAACCATATATGCAAGAAAGACGTTTAGGATATTATGTACGGTAGAGTTGATTTATCTAAAGTTCAGTATGAACTAGATAAGGATATAATACACCATCACCCTACTTACGAAGAGGCAAGTGGTGTATATGATGCTTATTGCAAATACAAAAATTTTACAAGTGTTATTCCCTTGTATTATGGAGATATTGAATTACATGACTGGAATTGCTTGTACCAAGATGGAAAACTTATTGCTTGGGAGCAAACGAAACTATATCCCAAAGATTTAATAGCACACAGTTACCAATTTGCATGGACATACGATAATCCATTGGCTAAAATAGGCTGGCGTTTTAGTCATCATGTTCCGGCATGGCTTAAATCAAAAGGCTACAAATATCTATATCTAGGAGATCATCACAAATATAAATCTAAAATACAAGGGTACGAGATCCTAGGAGCAATAAATACAAAGTAAACAAAAGGAACTCCAAATGAGTAAGTTTGAATTTGATTTTACCGAAGAGCAAGTGGAAGAACTGCTTCACGGTAATAAAGAAGTAGGTCAGTGGTACGAGGCTATGGAAGAGATCCTGCCTTACTATGAAATTAATACTACAAACAGAGTAGCAGGTTTTATAGCACAGTGTTGCCATGAGAGCAACAACTTTAGAGTTATTACTGAAAACTTAAATTACAGTAGCAAAGCATTAGATAGCATTTTTGGCAAGTATTTTGTAAGGGCTGGCAGAGACAGCAAACCTTATCATAGACAGCCAGAGAAAATTGCAAATATTGTTTATGCTAACAGAATGGACAACGGCGACACTGCTAGTGGTGACGGATGGAGATTTAGAGGTAGAGGAGTTATCCAGTTGACTGGTAGACACAACTACACTAAGTTTGGCGACACACTGGGTTATACGCCGGAACAGACTGTAAAGTATCTTAAAACAAAAGCAGGTGCATTAGAAAGTGCATGCTGGTATTGGAAAACCAATAATATTAACAAGTATTGTGACAAACAAGATATTGTTACTATGACAAAACGAATTAACGGTGGTACTATTGGATTAGCAGACCGTAAAAAGCATTATGCTCATGCACTAGAAGTGCTTGGTGGTAAATGGTCGCCTCCTAAAGTAGTACACAGTACTGTTAGAAAAGGAAGCAAAGGCGCTACTGTTAAAGCAGTACAAACTGCCCTGGGCTTAACAGCAGACGGTGACTTTGGTCCTGGTACTGAAGCCGCAGTCATACAATGGCAACGTAGTAAAGGCTTGGTACCAGATGGTATTGTAGGCAGAAGTACACTTGCCGCAATGGGAATAAAATAATGAGAAATTGGATTAAATCAAGAATAGGCGAACGTACTACCTGGGACGGTGGCGTAATGATTGCTATGGGACTAATTGCATTTTTTGCAACTGGTTTTATTAAAATTGCCGCAGTAGCCGCTATAGCATACGGCGCTTGGACAATATGGAAAGCTGAATAATTGTTTAGTAGACAATGTAAATTACATTTAGAAACAGTTGGTGAGACACGCTGGCAACATTTTAAACATGCTTGCTGGGTGTCTTGGCAACTAGAGAAAGCCGCATACGCATGTTTTATTCATGCGTTTGCTCCACGCTGGTTTACAACATACGCCAGTGACAAATGCAAAGAAGTATTAGAAGGTAGAAACAAGTAATGTGGGAAATGATCGAACGTATGGCAACTGATAGGTTGTGGATTTATACAGCTCTAGCTGGTAGTATCGGAGGTGCAATTTTTATTGCATACATAAGCACTACAAGGATTGGGTTATGGTTTTATGCACAAGTAGATCGTATACTAGATTACCTTGTTAAGCGTTGGGGTCTTACTTGGTTAGAACAACCAGAAGATGCTTGGCGTAAACGCTATCCAAAAATAACAGCAAAAATTGACGAACTAGAAAAACGTATAAAGCAGTTAGAGAAGTGACACGGTGGCAACGTTTTAAGAAATGGTTTAATATTGATCACATAGTTGACCTAGCTGTTGACTTAGCACTCATACTATTTGACGTAATCACATCACCTATACTAATTGTTATGCGTTTATTACGTTGGACAGTTGGTAAATTTATGTTAGACGGTGTAAAAAATAAAATAAAAAGATTGGTATATTGGCTAAAAGCAAAACCTTGGTGGGTTAGTATTATAGTCATACCAATTGGTATTGTTGTTACATTTTATGTTCTAGTGTTTGTTTGGTTAACACTAGAGATGTTTGATCCAGAAATTTGGAAAGAAGACAATATTACCATTGACAATCCACAATAACTACTATATTATATAAAGAATACAAGCCAAAGGAGGTATTCATGCCTGTACGAAGTTTTAATGATTCGGAAATTAAAAAGTTAAAGCAATTGATGTCTGAAGGTATTCAGGTCACAGGAGAGGTAGAAACTCTCAGAGAAGGTCTCAAAGACACAGTAAAAGCTATTGCAGAAGAAATGGACATGAAGCCAGCTTCGCTTAACAAAGCAATTCGTATTGCATACAAAAACGAATTTGCAAATGTTCAAGATAGCTTCAGTCAAGTTGAAGAAATTTTACAAGCAACAGGACGAGATGTTTAATGCTGGATTTGCCAGTGATTGAAGTACAACATTACACGGACAAACTATTTAGAATTAGAACAGAACGACCTCGCAGTTATAGATTTACTGCGGGGGAGTTTGTTATGATTGGTTTAGATGATGCACCTAGTAGAGCATACAGCATTACTAGTGGACCATACGACGACTATTTAGAGTTTTACAGTATTAAAGTACAAGACGGACCGCTTACAAGTAAACTACAACATGTAAAAGTAGGCGATACTATCCGTATAGGTGAAAAGCCAACAGGTACACTAATACTTGCTAATTTAGAACTAGGCGGACATTTAGTAATGATGGCCAGTGGCACAGGCATTGCACCGTTTATCAGCTTGTTGCGTGAACCAGAAACATATGATCTATTTGATAATATCACTGTCACTTGGACTACTAGACTACATGCAGAACAAGACTGCTATAGAGACTTCTTAAATGAGATGCCAATTGAATATATCAGCACAGTAACACAAGAGCCAGCTGAACTACAAGGACGTATCCAAAAGTTTATGGAAGATGGCACTGTAAAGATTGACAATCCTGCAGAACAACGTATAATGTTATGTGGAAGTGTAGCATTTAACAATGATCTCAAAAATCACTTTAACGAATTAGGTTTTAATGAAGGTAATAAAAAGACACAAGGTACGTTTGTGCAAGAAAGGGCTTTTGTAGGCTAATGTATGTAGACGCACTAATCGACAGAGATAAAGATATTATACACGTGGTTGAACGTGTAAATGGAAGACGTGAGTTTAGAGAATATCCTGCACGTTATTTGTTTTATTACAAAGATAGCCGTGGTAAGTTTGAAAGCATATTTGGTGATAAACTAGATCGTGTAGTAACTACCAGTGGTAAGCAGTTTAAGAAAGAAAAGAAACTGTATAGCAGTCAAAAGCTATTTGAAAGTGACGTTAATCCTGTATTTAGATGTTTAGCTGACAACTACTTGGGAGCAGATACTCCAAAGCTACAGCAAGCATTTTTCGATATTGAGGTTGACTTTGATCCTGAGAAAGGATTTGCAGATCCTAGTGATCCGTTTAATCCAGTAACAGCAATTAGTGTACATTTAGATTGGCTTGGTAAAACTATATGTTTAGTTAACAAGCCTAGGACACTTACTAAAGCTGATGCACAAACTATTGTGGATAGATTTGAAGATACTATCTTACTAGACACAGAAGATGAAATGTTGGACACATTCTTACAACTGATAGATGATGCAGATGTGATGAGTGGGTGGAACAGTGAAGGCTTTGATATTCCATACTTGGTTAATCGTATTGCAAGAACTATGGGCAAAGAACACACTAGACGTTTTTGCTTGTGGGGGAAGTATCCAAACAAACGAGAGTTCGAACGTTATGGTAAGGCACAAGAAACATTTGATACTGTGGGTAGGCTACACTTAGACTATATGGAACTGTATCGCAAGTATACATACCACGAGATGCATAGTTATAGTTTAGATGCCATTGGCGAATATGAACTTGGTGAACGCAAAACAGAATATCAAGGCACATTAGATCAACTGTACAACAACGATTTTGAAACGTTTATTAGATATTCGAGACAGGATGTTGACTTGTTGGTGCGTATGGATAAAAAGCTACAGTTTATTGACCTAGCAAACGTTATTGCACATGACAATACAGTTTTGGTACAAACAACAATGGGTGCAGTTGCAGTCACAGACCAAGCTATTCTCAACGAAGCACATGGGCGTGGACTTATTTGTCCAGACAAAGTGCATGATAAAACACAAAAACATTATCCACAAACATGTACAGCCGCAGGTGCATATGTTGCAACGCCAAAGAAAGGCTTTCATGAATGGATTGGTAGTATGGACTTGAACAGTCTATATCCAAGTATCTTGCGTAGTTTGAATATGAGTACAGAAACTATTGTTGGTCAAATTAGACACACACTAACTGTGCCAATGCTAGCAGAACATAAATGGGAAGTAGCAAAAGCATGGGAAGGTAAGTTTGCTTGTCCAGAGTATGAAAAAGTTATGGAAAAGAATGATGAAACACTATTATACATCGACTTTGAAAATGGAGAAGAACTGCAAGGCACTGGTGCTGAACTGTATCAAATAATATTTGAAAGTGAACAACCTTGGGTACTGAGCAGTAATGGTACTATACTTGACCAAGCTAAGAAAGGTATTATTCCAGGCTTGTTAGAACGTTGGTATGCTGAACGTAAAGTACTACAAAAGAATATGCGTGAACATCAAAGTGCAGGTGATGTAGAAAAAACTGCATATTGGGACAAGCGACAGCTAGTTAAAAAGATTAACTTGAACAGTTTGTATGGTGCGTTACTTAATCCAGGCAGTAGATTTAATGATCCACGTATGGGACAATCAACAACACTCACAGGTAGGACTATTGCAAGACATATGGGAGCCAAAGTCAATGAATTATTTACAGGAGAATATGACCATGTCGGGTCCGCTATTATATACGGTGACACTGACAGTGTGTATTTTAGTGCTTATCCTATCTTCAAACAACAGATAGAAAGTGGTGAGTTTGCATGGAACAAGGACAAAGTTACAGAACTTTATGAAACTGTTTGTGATCAAGCAAATGAAACATTTCCAGAATACATGGCAAAAGCACACAATGTACTCAACCCAGAGCAAGGAAAAATTATTGCGGCGGCTAGAGAAGTTAGTGCTACTAGTGGAATATACATAACTAAAAAACGTTATGCTATATTGGTGTATGACAATGAAGGTCATAGAGAAGATAAAGATGATAAGCCAGGCAAAATAAAAGCAATGGGCCTGGACCTCAAAAGGTCAGACACACCAGCATTTATGCAAGACTTCTTGAGTGAGTTACTGCTAAAAACACTAACAGGATCTAGGGAAGATGATATAATCGAACGTATTATTGAATTTAGAAGTGAGTTTAGAAATATGCCAGCATGGCTTAAAGGCACACCCAAACGTGTGAACAAACTTACACACTATTTTAACAGTGAATATATAGTTGATCCTAAAACGGGAGACGAGATATACAAAGGTAAAGCAAATATGCCAGGTCATGTTAGGGCGGCTATCAACTACAATAGAATGCGTAGAATGAATGGTGACCGTTATAGTATGGAAATTATGGACGGTATGAAAACTATTGTTTGTAAACTAAAAGCAAACCCAATGGGCTTTACTAGTATTGGTTATCCTACAGATGAAACTCGTTTACCCGAATGGTACAAAGAACTTCCATTTGATACAGACACAATGGAAGAAGGAATCATTACAAAGAAGATTGATAACTTACTTGGTGTAATGAAATGGGATCTTGCAAAAGCTGAAGATAAAACTACGTTTGATAGTTTATTTGATTGGAATTAATAATGCATAGACCAACATTAGACCTGCATGGTAATCATGTACATGAAGCATGGAAAAAGGTTGCAAAGTTTTTAGAATCGTGTTATTATACAAGCTATACAAATTGTGAAATTATTTGTGGGCAAGGTGCTATAAAACTAGAGATCGAACAGTGGCTGGACCTAAATAAACATGTTAGAGAGTACAGACTTAATACTAGAACACAAGGCAGTTACAATATTAAACTTAGAAAGAAAAGGATACGGAACAAATGAAAGACTATCTTAAAGATATCGTGCAACACACACATGGACTTGGATTTATTGAATCTGCAAAGATCGTTAATAACGACAACGGTACTGAATTAGAAGCTATGGATGATGACAGAACTGTTATTGTACAAGCAACATTCAAAGAACAAATACCCGGACTAACTGGTACATTTGGTTTGCCTAATTTAAGCAAATTAAACATTCTACTCAACATTGACGAGTATAAAGACAACGCAAACATTACTGTAAATGAACAAGAACGTAACGGTGAAACTGTGCCATTCGGATTGCACTTTGAAAACACTAGTGGTGACTTTAAGAATGACTATAGATTTATGAGCAAAGAAATAGTCGAAGAGAAACTAAAAAGTGTTAAGTTTAAAGGTGTTAATTGGGATATCGAAATGCAACCTAATAGTGCTAGTATTGCAAGATTTAAAATGCAAAGTCAAGCAAACAGCGAAGAAACTGTGTTTATTGCAAAAACTGAAGGTGCAGACTTAAAATTCTTCTTCGGTGACGCTAGTACACATGCTGGTAACTTTGTATTTGCGGCAGGTGTCGAAGGTGCATTAAACACTGGCTGGAGTTGGCCCGTAGCACAAGTGCAAAGCATTCTCAACTTGCCAGGTGATATTACTATGAAGTTTAGTGATGCAGGTGCGGCTATGATTACAGTAGACAGTGGCATGGCAAGCTATGACTATATCCTTCCAGCTCAGAGTAAGTAAATGGGCAAACATTTAAAAACAAAAATGGATTATGATATGATCTATGATTTTGCAAAAGAGATTGTAAAACTAGATAGTGCAGATAATCCAGTACTTGCAAAGTATCTAGAAATGCAGAACTTCGAGGGT
>Ga0181412_1000935_pt1 | contig 11743 bp, 11 predicted proteins | sample 35SPOviralmetaG_FD_130113 | JGI IMG/M metagenome (GOLD analysis project Ga0181412, IMG submission 130113) | Marine viral communities from the oligotrophic San Pedro Time Series (SPOT) site, San Pedro Channel, CA, USA - 35 SPOT_SRF_2012-08-15 | ecosystem: Environmental > Aquatic > Marine > Strait... | reverse complement strand
ATGGGACCCAACTTCATCGTGCAGCGAGGCGAAGTCATGATGCAAGACATGGACATCCCGATGCTGATCATGCAATATGCATTCCCGCATATTCACGAACTTGACCTTGACGAGGCCAAGGCAACCTTTATCATTGTATTAAATTAAACAATAAATTAATTTATTATATCGTGTAACCTCATTTATTCAATATGGTTAAACGAAGAAAGACGACTAAGTTACGTGCGAGTCGAAGGAAAAGAATTCGTAAGCGATATGCAGCGAAACCTGTACTATTCTGTAGACACGTTAAAGTGCATACAAAGAAGAAAAGGACTCGGAAGAAGAAGAGGAAAAAAACAAAAAAATAGTTTAATTTGATGTTGTACGAGTGTTATATCCACCAGTATACGTGATCGCTGATACCCCAAGTGTTTTGTGTCCTAAGACACGACACGCAACAGCGGCTATAGAATCATTAGTCTCGTTGCGATGCACATAACACGCGTGTACATACAACTTCCGGAGATCGTGTGGCTTCCTGACACCACTGAATACATATTTACATGCCCGCCCGATTATTGACGCGTATTTATTCGCATCAGTGATCGTCTTTGCGACTAAAAAACTTCTACAGAACACAATCGCTGTGTGAATGACTGCCAAATCCGCAAATATTGGTACTTCGATCACACGATTATCGCCTCGCTGCTTACACATCCCAGTAATACGCGCCCATCCAGTACCCTTATCACTTTTGACCATGGTGATGCTTGACAGTAATGCACCCCACCTCCGACCAGTGACAAGCGCCAAAGCAACGAGTACATCAGGTGGCTTGAAACTCTCGTGAAGGGTTCGTCGTGCAGACTTCAATAGACTGTCGAGATCGATCGAAGGGAGATTCTGTGACGTCTCTAACAATCGTTCTGCATTCTCCTTGCGTAAAATTGCCAGGTCACCGTCCAAAAGCTTAAGACCCGCACACCATTCCTTGGGTACACCCAATACGATAAGATGCTTCTTGAACCTTGATAATTGACTCTGTATTGTATGGAGCGCAGATGTTACGCGTGTTGTCCCAGATTTGGTTTGTGTATCATATAACTCACTGTAGTACACATAAAATCTATCAATAACATCACGACAATCTGGTAGTTCGCGCATCTTATATGCTTCCACGACACACTGCGTCTGTCTATTAAAGAACCGAGACATTTGGATTATGTTTTAATAATGATTATCGCTGCCGACATTAAACTGTTGCGCCATATTCGGCGAGTCTTGTTGTCAATATGTCCATAGCGGCATTCAGAATTGTTACGCGTCGAATAATTACATGAGCAGCATCCAGGTTGTTTTCGCTGATTAACAACTGTATAAAGTCACGCATTCTCGATATTTCTGCGATTGCGACCTCGGCCTGACATCGGAAGCTTGTATTGGAGGAGCATCTTGACATGTACGACAAAACGACCGAGACCGCTTCATTGGTAATGTCGTCAATATCAGTCATACTATAGTCTTCGTACGCCGGGGCTTTTTGACCGTTCGCGTGCGTTGGGAATATGTTGTTGATTGATTGTCCGATGCCCTCTTTTTGTCTCGCAATTCGGTGTAGTGATCAATAACTGTCTGTAATTTAAATCGTGTCACTGGATTTGGCCAGTCTGTCCGTAACAATATCCTGATGTAATGTCGACCCTCTTTGCTACCCGCAAGCGCTCCGAAGCTGTCATACGAATCCCGAAACTTTCCAAAATTCAGGTTTGTATTGAGACAATCATCGATGGTGATACCAGAGAAATCATCTTGTGTATCAGCATCGCTATCACTGTCAAAAGTCCAAGAATCCGTGATCATGATTTATTGTTGAAATTTTGTATTCTCGTATCAGAGATGAATGTATACCGTCTCGTGATATGTATTTATATGGGGCTACATATACCGTACTACACCGAACACGACAGCATTGGTTCGTACTACATCGAAGTGTCTTGAATTTGGTAATAATATATAGCATTTCCGTTTCTCTTCTTGCCAATTTCAAGACACTTCCTTTCTCTTTTTCCCATACCAACCCCCCCCGATGTATGGTGTTATTTGGTTCATAAGAGAAGGGGGATGATCTTAGAAGCAGCGGCTGCGATGGGACTATTCACGATTGACCACACCGTCTTCCCGAAGTCCTTGATGGCATCAAAGAATCCTGAACCAGACTGTTGTCCGTCGTGAGCGCATAGACATTTCTTGAGCTTCACACGCAATTTACTCCGTGCTGCATTCGTCAGTTTGCCACGCCCTTTGAACTGTCTTTTTACGGCATGGAAGATCTTAGGTGCCAATTTACCTGCGATATCACCCATGACAGCCTCGACTCCCTTGACTGGAATTTTTTCAAGATCTTTCTCGACATCGACAAGTAAATTTCCAATATCTGCAGGAAGCCCGACATGTTCCAGAACTTGAGGCAATACCTTTCTCAACAGTGATTTAATCCCCTTTCCCGTCATCTTGCCATTGCCGTATTTGATTCGTGGGGGTCGTGGTGGTTGTGGGGGTCCTGGCAATTTCACACCTCGACCCTTAATTTTTTTACGCTTGTTTACTGCCGGATGACTCTTCTTTCTTTTACCTCGCCCAACAACTGTTCGTCGCAGACGCTCTCCAGGTCTGAACATCTTCTCGACTTGATGGAGCCGTTCTTTGAGGATATCCCTGTCCGACGCTGTTAGCTCTGTTGCAGTCTTCCCAGAGAACATACTTGAGTCCAACATTCCTAATTTCTCTAGACGAATCTTGTTTTTCATGGCCTCTCGACCCATTGATATGTTCCACTTACTGTCTGCATTATCCCGTTCGATACGATTTAATCTGGAGATCATCTTCTCGTCATGCTGGCGTGAATTTCCTGGATTTAGTGTGTAGTTGATGTCGTGTTCGAGAGCGACGGCATCAGACCAATTCCTGGGTGGGTCACGGCGCTTAACTCTTTTTAACACTTCGGTGCCTGGACCCATGAAGTTGGCAGTCACAAATTTACCGTCTGCATTTTTCATCAGTGCATGTTTTTCACCCACAAACGAATCACGCGCTCTATCATCAGATGACGGGATTATATTCCTGAGTGCGACGGCTGGACGACTTGATAGCAAGTCTGTCGCTTTTTGTCCAACAGAAACAAGCTGTTTACCTCGATTAAAGGCCCTACGCCCGAAGCTAAACAGACGACCAATGTTGTCAAGAATACCTTCTCCTTTCATACCACCATCGATTCGTGTGATTGCAGCGTGGGCTCTACCCGGCTTGTCTTCTGTAAAGTTCCGCTCGTATACACTTCGTCTAGAAAAATCTACGTGCGAACGATTAAACTGCATCAGTGGAACATCGATTGGGGAGTTCAGTATCATATTAAGATCAGAGGTATCCATGTCCATGTTGATCAAAATTAACGTTTGAAATTGTGTTTAATGTCATATGTACTAAAACACTACGAGCGGATTATAGAATCTATGCGGAATTGCATCATCCTTCATCCCTGCACCTTGAAGTTCGTCGTTCTTAAATACACCGTTATGCACCATCGCGAACTCATCGATAGCCTCACCAGGTCTTACGCGAGTACGTAATACATTCCTTGACAAGACATCTTTCTCTTCTGCTATACCGATCGGGGGGTCTACTTGCATATGTGGCTGATCCTCATTGATTCCATATAGGAGCTCCTCACCAGCCAGGATATCAACAGTAGCGATTAATGTGATGATTCCTCGTGCATTATTAAGTGGGTCAACATCAAGCTGAAATCTACAATTCGGTCGATTAACAGTACGATCAACCCTCATGACCCAGCGACAAATCGACGTGTGTGTACGACGAAGATCTGCATACCTCCCAGTACCATCAGTTGTTCGCACAAAATGATTAGGTGGCCCAATAATATTGTCGACTATAGGGACATACGAAGCACGAGGAAATGCTTTACCTCTTTGTATGGGTCTAAGTGTAAATAGTCCAACACCACGACTATTCACATCTGCAGCGTTAGCTGCAGATGTTCCTACCATCGATGTAGAGAGTGCTAGCCCGTCAATTATATCGAGATGTTGTGGGCATAGCTTAGTCCCAATACATACGACGCGTTTGCACCTTTCGTTATTGTGCGTCAACGCAATACAATTCATACACTCTACATGCGTCCCATGTCGAAGATTCGGACGCGACACCAAGATGTTCTCAATTTCGCCATGTCGGTTAATTTGTTGATCGGGCTCTACCGGATTTGGGTACGGGACATCTTGATTGTTCGGTACAACCATCCTATCAGCATAATTAAACATCTGATCTTGATTATTCGTGTCTATTCGTCGTCCATTGTTGCCACCGTCGTCATCGTCATCTTGTTGTATGTCATTATCATCATCGTCATCACCTTCGTCACCTTCGTCATCGTCATCACCTTCGTCACCTTCGTCATTATCATCACCTTCGTCACCTTCGTCATTATCATCACCTTCGTCATCATCGTCATTAGCACCATTATTATTATCAACATCCACAGGTCCTGCTACAAGCTGCGGATTTAAAGGTGCAACAGCGGGTTGTGGCAATAGCAGTGCATTGTCATCACCTTGCTGCATGTCATCATCACCACCATCATCATTATCATCATTCTTATTACCATCATCATCACCTTGCTGCATGTCATCATCACCACCATCATCAGTATCATCATCAGAAATTACAATTGGCTGATTCACAGGTGCAACCGCGGGTTGTGACAGTGGCAGTACATCGTCATCAAGTTCATCTATACGTCCGAGATTTGATACATCGTCATCATCGTCAGCCTGTTGCTGCTGTTGTTGTTGTTGTTGTTGTTGCAAGAGCAGTTGTTGTTGTTGTTGTTGTTGTTGTTGTTGCAAGAGCAGTTGTTGTTGTTGTTGTTGTTGTTGTTGTTGTTGTTGTTGTTGCAAGAGCAGTTGTTGTTGTTGTTGTTGTGATGGTTGCTGTCGAACTTTTTTTTTTGCACGGTTGTCAATTACACGATCGGGGGGGGTATTACGTATTTTAAGATCATGTTCCCATGTAGGATCTTCATTAGCATTCCATTTAAGAGTAACTGTACGCACAATTACCTTTGTACCTGATGGTATCTCCATATGCCCTAATTTATTTGGTAACCGGTGGGCAGGATTGTCCATTCCTGGCTTTCTTCGTTTAAATCCTGGTTTAACCGCTACAGGTTTCCCTGCAATCGTATATACATGCAACCATGCCTCCAATGTTACTTCAAATGTGCCCCCCATGCTGAGCTGGTCCTTACTGATTCCAATGAAGTCCACTCCTTTATATGCTATTTTCCCCTTGCGACTCCTCGCACTACCCGTAACACTCCAGCTTTCAGCATACTCAAAGTTGTCATAGACTTGTTCTCCGTTTGCACGAGTATATGTCATCGTAACATTCTGTATAATGTCAGCATTATATGACAACTTCTTTCGCGATGCTGGTGCTTGACCGGTTTCCCGCCATACAAACCCATCAACGTTCCATTTAGAAATGAACCCCGGTTCACCCTGTTTTGACCATCTGAATCCATTGTCCGGTGTAATCGTGAGTTCGACCCATTCCGGTATCGTTGTATTGGCGCGTTTACCGCTTCTAGATATAGATGCTGCTCTTCTCTTCTTAGACATTTGACGTTCGACTATATGAAATTATATAAACATCGAAATGCCATCGCCGTGTAGCATGTCCACGGCTAAAAATGCAAGACATCGAGCACCACAGTTTGTTTCGTCGTGATGTTGTTCGATATCATATTCCGTATCGTCTTTATGGATTTTTGCGTCGGGAAACAATGTCGCGAATGGTCTTCCGAATGAATCATAGTGTCTGTTGTGTGTCAATCCAACCCAGTGAGAACCAGGTAGTCCAGATTTATCTGTATTTACAATTGCGCCAGAATTTTTGTTTATCCGTGGGATTTTGTCGGCGGCAAATGTACCCTTGTATCTATCGCCAAACATGATTGACCCTGCTTTATTTAGTGTCGTGTTGCTAGTCGTACTTGGTCCCACGATACACTCTGTGACCTTCAACCATCGTCTGTATTCCTTTTCGGCAAAACGTTTCTTATCTTTGTCAGTATCATTCATTGTAGTCTTTGAAACAATGAACATTCACTACGGAGTTTCGCTTGTATGTTCTGCTTGGAGCAGCAATAACGCTTTGTACGTCTGATGTATTTCCTTGATCACATTAAATATATGTGACGACAAAACGTCTTGTTGTGAACCGATCTCAATAAACACCAGACTTCTATTGTCTGGGTCGACTTCATATTTACCGTTCATCATGTCAACCAACAGACCGTGAATGTTATAGCGGATACCAACAAGTTCTTTGTGACATTGTGTCAGCCAACCTGTTATGGTAGACAACTCATCCAAGGGGCATTTCCGTTTTCGGTTACGGGTATCAACAGAGATCGCATCCATTTCTTGTTTATAAAGAATCGCGTTTTGGGATTATGAACAGCATCATTTTTTCAATATGCAGAAGCAGAATACTCTGCATGTATTCAGTAACTCCGATAAAAAATGGCACGAGAAATGGAGTAAACGCCGAAATCTATGTAATATCCCCCACCCATTCCGTGCACTGATAATCGGAGTTCCGAACTGCGGGAAGACATCAACAGCAAAGAATCTCGTAGTGTTCCAAGACCCACCATTTGAGGAGATCATTATTGTCCATGTCGATCACTCTGAAAATGGGAGTAACGAATGGGCGGATTGTGATCCCACAGAAATTCTCGACGATATTCCGGGATTTGACTTGTATGACAAAGACACCAAACGTTTGTTGATATTTGAAGACGTGTGGATAACGAAGTTAAATATCGAGCGTCAGAAGCTGATCGATAGATGGTGGGGATATGGATCTACACATAAGAACACATCAATCATATTATGCCAACAGAATCCAGGTTCGATACCAACAACCATTCGACAGATGGCAAATCTGTATATTTTATGGAAACGTCCCGATATGCGCAGTCTTAATGATTACGCATCAAGGATGGGCCTTGAAAATGGCGAGATAAAAAAACTTATGGATAAACATTGTAAAGAGGTCCATGACTCGATATGGCTCGATAGAACAGACAAAACGCCCGCACCTTTAAGACTTAATTGCTTCGAAAAGATTCAGAGAGAGTGTCTCTCATAATAAAGTTTAATATTCGTTATGGCGCTGGTGGAGGGGCTGGGGCGGGTGGACCTGGGGCGGGTGGAGCTGGGGCAGACGATGGTGCATTAGCTGGGTTAATCACAGGAAATCGAAATGCTGTTATACTGCAGTCAATGCATGTGAGATTATCGCTATTTGTCTGGTTTGACACCCACAACTGCACAGTTGAATTCGCTGACATGTCTGTCATTGCGCAAAGAGATACACTCACAATGTCGGTTGATTGTGTCGAAGTAGTTGTTCGCGCACCCGGTATTTCTTGCCATGGATTTGGTGCATTTTCGATATAGAGATAAAATCTCCACGTGACTGGATTAGCCGTCTCTGGTGTGAATGACAACGTGGCATTAATACTCATTCGTGCAGCTGCTCCATGTGTATACCGAAGTTTTCCGGGACTCTCGTGCATCATATTATCTGCATATTCAGATGCTGTAACAGTGAATGCTATTGGAAATGATACTAGTGGTGTTGGTATCACTGTTACTTGTTGGTTATCTGTTGCATACACATTACATGATGGAGTTTGAGAGTAAATAAGCCCATCCACCTGAACATCGCCACTAGAATACACGCTACTCGACCTGACAGAGTGCACCCAGACTTCGCCCCCACCAGAGATTCCTACGTTACGATTGATGTCGCCATTTGAATCTTTTACACCAAACACCAATTGAACATCAGAAAGATTGGGTCCGTATTCACAATCGACCCCAGCAATCCATTGTACATTTCCGTTTAAATCTGTGGCGTTAAATGCGATGCCCGTCATTGCACCGAATGCATCGGGCGATACGAATGACTGGCCCGTATTATTATACACGCGCATACCAGGGACTCCTATGCGCGGAGCAAATTCCTGTGAGTCACCTCTGTACGTGTCGACTCTCGCGTATTGGGGGTGTCCATCATCACTCAACCCCTGTATTACACTGTGATCGATATCAGATTGCGAGAAATGCAGTGTCCCGTCAATTCTGTGAGCATTATGTGTGTCGACACTATCGGTGAGACCATTCACGTCTGACATCTCAATACGCGTTCGTTTGACTCCAGTGACGTTCGAACTCGATGAAGTCAGGAATCTATTTGCCATAAAAGTCAAATTCAAATTATGATTTAATATTAAAAATGTCCAAGATTACTTCGGTACAGACTTATTGTATATCTTTAAGGTAGATTTCCACCATGGCGATCCAAGTAGGAGCTTTCCAGATGGAGATAGAGACTTCTTTTTTGACGCTGTCGATACATTCTTAGCCGCCTTTACACGAGCACCCTCCCATTTCTGATTCAGATCATTGTATATCTGTTTCGTCTTATTATATAAGGGGGTCCCCTTTTTGAATGGCATAAACTTATTTTCTGTTTTGAGCTCCTTGCGTGCAAGTTTTCCGGCCTGGATCCATCGATTATGAAGTGCATTTTTTCTCCTAGAAGTCGAGACGTACTTCTTCGAGCCGTCCTTTTTCTTTAAAACCGTTATACCAGATGCATCGACACCACCAGCCGTCTTCGCCAGTTTACCTCTCACGACATACATGTACAGATTCCTCCGTCTCCCAGTCTTTGTTTTGCGTTGCATTTTACTGCGTTGCTTGATCCCTGTTCGTTTTTTACGTTTCTTTATACCGCCGCCAGTCGTCTCTTTATTTAATAACTCGAACGCATGATTGAGTTGATCCTCCGTTATGTTCTTGGTCATAGTATTGTGATTGGAATAATGACAGGATCACCCAGATTTTGTCACGGACATGACTTGTCGGGTAACTGGATCCAGTTTGACGTGTACGAGAAGACGTCTGGTCGAAAATAGAACGATGTCCATGTTCGATATGTTATCATCAGTGGTACCACCAAACGACAAATCATACGTTACATTGACTCTCGTGGATTGGTCTAATCCGTCTTTGTCCGTACGGATGTAATAATACAGTCCCCTGTCTTTCCATGTCTGATACGACTCGACCTTTGAGTCCATGTCCAATTTGCCTTCAAACAACAGATTCCTGTAATATTCGCGGAGAAGAAGACGGCCATTAAGAACATTAAGGTCCTCTTCATTTTCTGGATATTGCCGGCCCGCATATTCAACTTTCAGACGTTTGATATGTGCTTCGTGTTGGTCAATAGGCGAATACGTGATATCCTTCGAATACGTCTTGAATAAGGTCTGGGACACTCGAGTATCATTCCTCCAACGTCGATCCATAAATGCGATGCCAATGGCTTCTGTCCGCGGATTCACCTGGAAGACTGCTTCGCTTACATCAGCCGTTTCAACCTTCTGCGTCTGTGCAGACGTTGTTGACATATCGAGCCAGTACTCATCCCCATCAAATGGTGCAGATCTAAGAGTATACAAATATAGATACATCTTCTGGACCGTGACCGCATAGTGCGTATCCGGAATCTTTGTACCAACACCTCTAGATTCAATTACTGCCCGTTTGTAATTCGTATTCGGTGTGAGGAGGAGTTCCATACCCGGTGTAGCGGGGACCAATCCTTTGACGCTAGTGAAGAACGGAGTCGAAGGCGTCCAATTAAGATCGATCACATTTTCTGTTTTCGAGTAGTATACTTCAGGTACTGCAAACATATGCGAGGCAGTGATGACTCCGTCTGCAATATCAGCAGGCGCTACTCCAGTAGCTTCGACAATGAGTGTGACTGTATGATTGGCTTTGTCTGTTGCAGTGACGAGGTGCACAACACCGGCGATAACTAATCTATCACCCACTTTCCAGTTGAACTCATCAGGAAGAGTGACGGTAAATGTTGCAACACCAGCCGTTACTGCGATTTTGGTAGTTGTTGCATATCCTAATGCAAAAATTGACTGAGGGGCACAATACTTAGGCCTCTTTTCTGTTGCACCAAGAAGCAACTCCTGGCGTTCGTTCCAAGAACCCCATGAATTAAAATCATTCAACATCCCATCGAGTCTATCTCCACCGTTCTCAATGCGCTGAGTGAATGTATCAATCTCGGGCTGGCGCGTACCAATCGGTCCAATCGATTCGCTACCAATTTGAAAATCAACGCCATCGAACAACGTCGAACACGCGTTCGTGGCAAGCGCAATGTTATCGCTCCGTGTAAGTGCGTCGCCATTCGATTTGGTAATTTTCAGTTGGACATGAAGATACGATCGAGATGGTACGATATACCTATCCTTTCCTGATAGATTTATGAGTGCTCTGTGAGGACCATTCTGGAATTGATCATGAGTAGCTGCACTTTGGAACGTGACCCGTCGCATCCGTGAGTCGGCGAATTGCCGACGAGGAATCATATCCTGTGATTGTTTGACGGAAAGTAGTTGAGTCATCTTGTTGTTAATCGACTTTTGGAATTGTGACTTACACATTAATTCATACTATTAAATCATGGCAGATCGCTTCATGAGATCAGAAACATCTGATGTGTTCGGTGCGACTATAGGTGCAACAAATCTGACCCCTGGCACCTTCGTAACAGTCGGTACAAAACGCAAACTACAGTCTATAAACAACATCCCTGCAGGCGCGGTAATCCACAGTGACACTACCGGGTTGGGAGTCGACGACCACACACAATATGTTATCAATGACAACACGCGAGGTACACAGACGATCGATTCAAATGTTGATATTGGGTCTGACGCCACGCCGCGTGATTTGAGTGTCAAAGGGAATCTTTCAGTCGATATAATGAATGCAACTGGGAATTCTACATTTACAGGTGGATTTGACGCTTCGAATGCAACTGTTATACTAAATCACAGTCAGTTAGCAGATTTACAAGTGGACGATGACCACACGCAATATGTCATTAATGACAACACGCGAGGCACACAAGTGGTCGATTCAGATATTGTCATCGGGTCTATCAATACGCCACGTGATCTGAGTGTCAAGGGGAGCTTATCCGCTGCTAACGCTTTATTCAATGACACTAACGGAAACATGGCTCTGGGGAATATTACTGAAATATTTAGCAACGGTGCTACAGAAAATATTGCGATAGGAACTTCTGCCCTTGACGCACAGGTTTCGGGTGATTATTGTATCGGAGTTGGTTATGACTGTCTAGGCAAGGCCACTGGTAATAATAATATTGGTATTGGTCTACAATGCGGACAAAACCTGACATCTGGCAATAACAACATCGGGATTGGCACTAACGCATGCGCGGGGAACGGAAATTTCACCGATTCTCTAACTGGTGACAGTAATATAGGTTTGGGGATCAATGCCGTACGGGGAGGTAATAACGCAGGTAACCCGGTATCATTCAATCACAACATTGGCATAGGAGATTCGTCATTGAAAAACATTCTTACAGGGACTCACAACATAGGCATCGGGGTTGATTGTGGTCGAAACATTTCGTCTGGATTAAGCAATGTCCTATTAGGATATAAAGCAGGGGACGATCTAACGACTGAAAGTAATCGGTTCCGACTGGAAAACGATACTAATTTGCTTATGCGCGGAGATTTTGGTACAGGTCTCATCAATAT
>Ga0181412_1000934_pt1 | contig 11751 bp, 14 predicted proteins | sample 35SPOviralmetaG_FD_130113 | JGI IMG/M metagenome (GOLD analysis project Ga0181412, IMG submission 130113) | Marine viral communities from the oligotrophic San Pedro Time Series (SPOT) site, San Pedro Channel, CA, USA - 35 SPOT_SRF_2012-08-15 | ecosystem: Environmental > Aquatic > Marine > Strait... | reverse complement strand
GGAGAGAGCGCCGCCGTTTCATTGCTCGAATGTTTGTCGGCTCAAACTAAAAGGGTAAAACGGATTTTGACGTTTGTATTAGTATAAAAACCAACAAAAATGAATGCAAAACAAAAGAAATTGAACAAAGAATTGTTGAAAAAATATGAATCCATTTGCGAAATGTCGCCGGGAATCATTGAATTGATTGAAACGTTGGCATGCGTAATTTTGGAGGAACAACAGTTGCAAACGCATTGCAACAAACACGGCACAACATACCAAATGACCGCAAAAAGCGGTGATTTAATGTCGCGGCAATCGCCGGAATGGCAACAATTGAAGGAAACAAGATTGCGCAAACAAGCATTGGTAACATATATTGAACGCAAGATTTCCGGAACGGATGACACGGATGAATTGACACAATTATTGATGCGTCAAAATGCGTGACCCGTTAAAAAAATACGTTGGCCATCAATATGCGCGCGACGTTGTAAACGGAAAAATTGTTGCGGGGAAATATTGCATTGCCGCATGTCAAAGATATTTGGAAGATTTAGACACGGCCGAAACGCGCGGTTTGGTATTTAAGCCAAAAACGGCGCAATCCTACATTGATTTTTTTGAAACATTTTTGCGGCATACAATGGGCGCGTTTGCGGATAAACCATTTGACCCGTTGCCATGGCAAAAATTTATTTTGTGGAATTTGTACGGATGGCATCGCGACGACGGAACGCGGCGTTTCAATTATGCATATTTAGCCGTTGGACGTAAAAACGGCAAAACAACATTATTGGCGGGCATGGCGTTGGCCGGTTTGGTGATGGATATGGAACACGCCGCGGAAATTTATTTTGCCGCAACAAAACGTGAACAGGCAAAAATCGGATTCAATGAAACGTTTCGAATGGCAACCGCCAAAACGCCATTGAAAAAATATTTGGATGCCCGGAAACATGATATTTTGTTTCCTAAAATAAACGCGCGTTTAACTTATTTAAGTTCGGACAAATCGACGATGGATGGAATGAATCCGCATTTGGCCATTTGTGATGAATATCACGCACACGCAACGGATGAGGTTTCAAACGTTTTGCGTTCCGGTATGCAATCGCGGCGAAATCCGATGCACATCACAATCACAACGGCCGGTTTCAGCATTGGCGGCCCGTGTCACCAAATGCAAAAAAGCGTCAAACAAATTTTGGACGGTGTAAAAACCGATGATGCGCAATTTGGTATCATTTACGAATTGGATGACGGCGATGAATGGACGGACGAAAAAAATTGGCCAAAAGCAAATCCAAGCATGGGCGAAACGGTTTCAATCAAACTTTTGCAAAACCAATTCCAACAGGCGCGAAACATGGGCGGTTCACGAATTACGGAATTCAAAACGAAACATTTGAATTTGTGGGTGCAAGCGTCAAAAACTTGGATTGATGACAAATATTTGATGGAATGCGTTCATGATTCTCCAATTGATTTGCGCAACCGTGAATGTTTTTGGGGTTTGGATTTGGCATCCGTTTCAGACATGACGGCATTGATTGGCATTTTTCCAATTGGCGATGAAATCCATGTGCGCGGGCATTATTTCATGCCATCGGATGCCATCAACCGCGCGTTGCAAAATGATTCGGGCCATATTTACGGCGAATTTCAAGAATTGGAAAACATGCACATCACTGATGGAAACGTGACCGATTATGCAAGTATTCGCCGGATTTTGTCGGGCGTTTACGTAACGCCGCACGGCCATGAAATTGATAATTCATCAATCATGCACCGTTACAACGTGAAAAATGTTGCATTTGACCGTTACAATTCAACACAAATTGCCATTGATTTAACGGATGACGGCGTGCCGGTTGTGCCATATGGCCAGGGGTTTGTAAGTATGTCGCCGCCGGCGAAAATGCTTGAAATTTTGATTCGCACCAAACAATTGCGGTTTGACGGTGACCCGGTTTTGCGTTGGGCGTTGCAAAATGTTGAATTGCGAACGGACCCGGCGGGAAACATAAAACCGGATAAACAGAAAAGCGGCGGAAAAATTGACCCAATTGTTGCGTTGTGCATGGCAATTGGCGAACGCATGAAACAAAATGCACAACCGCAAATTACGGATGACATGTTGACAATTGTATCATTGTAATAATTCGTAAATTGCGACCAATGAACAGGATTCAAAAAATTTCAAACGCATTGCGCGCGCGCGTTGGTTGGTTTAATCCGAACACCATTGCAACGGAAATGGGCGTTTTTCCGTTGTCATCGGCCGGCGTAACGGTTAACGAAAACACGGCATTATCAATTGCGACCGTTTACGCTTGCACATATCGCATCGCGTCAACAATTGCATCAATGAATTGCAATGTTTATGCACGGGATGAAAACCGCGTGAATTTAGTTCCAAATCATCCAACAAATATTTTAATCAGCGACCAACCAAACCCGGAACAAACGGCGTTTGAATTTTGGGAAACATTCACGGCGATGGCCGTTGTGAATGGTTTGGCATTTGCGCATATTGAACGAAACAACAGCGGCCAACCAACCGCCATGCGTTTAATTCATCGCGACGACGTCGAAGAAAAAACAACCGCGGATGGCGTTTTTGTTTATTTCGTTCGCGGATTTGGTAACGTTTTACCGGAAAACATGTTGGTTGTTGGTAACATGCACCGCAAATCACCAATTCGCGTTCACGCGGAAAATTTGGGCGTGAGTTTGGCCGCAACGAATTTTGGAGCGCAATATTTTTCGAATGGCGGTCAATTAACCGGCGTGTTGTCATCGGACCAACCAATGACCAATGAACAACGCGAAAAATTGGTTCATCTTTATCGGCGCGAAACCGCGTCCGGTCCAAAAACCATTTTGTTGCCGTTTGGCGTAAAACATCAACGAATTGCCATCACCGCCGACGAAGCGCAATTTTTGCAAACGCGCAAATTGGGAAACAAAGAAATTTGCACGATTTTTTCCATGCCGGCGGCCATGGTTGGCGTTGATGCGGATGTGACATATTCGAACGTTGAACAACAACAAATCATGTTCCGCAATCACACCGTGATGCCATGGGTTCGAAGAATAGAAGCGGAAATAAACCGCAAATTGTTGATGTCGTTTGAACGTCCGCAATTATACGTTGAACATGATTTGTCCGAATTGGTACGCGGTGATTTGAAAACGCGCGCGGATTATTTTCAAACGCTTTTGCAAAATGGCGTGATGACGCGAAACGAAGTGCGCGCCGCAATTCGGATGAATCCGATTGAAGGCAATGGCGGCGATATTGCAACGGTCCAAGTCAATCAAATTGATTTGGATTCGTTGGAAGATTATTCCCGCAAATTGAGTGAAAACAAAATTGTTTAAAATGGAAAAAACAGAAAAAAACGAAATAAACGCAATCAATCGTGAAATTGAATTGCGCAAACTACATGGCGACGACGTTGAAACGCGCATGGCAAAAATAACGGCCATTGAACGCGGTGAAAACAATGAAATGGTTGTGGAAGGCATGGCCGCCGTATTTGATACAATTACGAACATTGGACCATTCAACGAAAGAGTTGAACGAAACGCATTTGACAATGTTTTGAATGATGATGTTCGTTTTTTAGTCAATCACGGCGGTTTGCCATTGGCACGCACCAAAAACGGAACGTTGACATTGGAAAAACGGGATGACGGATTATTTATGCGCGCCAATTTAGCAAACACGGAACGCGGCCGCGAAATCTACGATTTGATTCAACGCGGTCTTATTGATGAAATGAGCTTTGCCGCAAAAATTAAACGCGACGGATGGCAACCGGATGATGACGGCGTGCGCGTGATTTCCCGCGTTGAATCGTTGGTGGATGTTTCGGCCGTGACATTTGGCGCATATCCGACGACATCCATTCAAGCGCGTTCATACTTTGAAGCGGCGCAAAACGAAGTGCCGGACGAAGTGCCAACAACAGACGAAAAAATTGAAGAAATAGAACCGCAAAAAGAATTGCGGAAAAATTGTAAATTGCAAAACAAATCTTTGACAAATATGAATTTAAATGAATTGAAAGCGTTTCGCGAAAAGTATTTCACGGAACACGCCGAAATCATCCGCAACGCGGAACAAAACGGCACGGAATTGGACGAATCACAAAATCAACGTTGTGATTGGTTGGTGATGGAAGTTGAACGGCTTGACAACAAAATCAAACACCGCGCAAATTCGGAACGCATGCAATCGGCCGTTCACATCGGCACGAACATGAACGCAAGCGAACAAAACGAAATTGCAAAAATGAATCGCAATTGGTCGTTGTCGCGTGCAATTAAGCAAATCGCAACAAATAACCGTTTGGAAGGCGTGGAAGCGGAATGGACGGCGGAAGCGCGAAAAGATAACGCGCGCCGCGGTTTGGAAATGGATGGCAATGTTGGAATTCCACAATTTGCAATTTATCGTGCGGATGAAACCGACCAAATGGCCGCAACGTCGGCCGCGGCGGCGGATGCCGGCGGAACGGGTTTTGTTCCAACAAACGTTCCCGGTGTAATTGAGGCGTTGCGCGCGCCGTCCGTTATTGAACAAACGGGCGTGACCGTAATTAATAACGCAACCGGAAATTTGAAATTCCCGCGTATTAAAACAAAAGCGACATTGGCGGAAGCGGCGGAAACAGCGGCAACAACGGCCGCGGGCATCCAAATGGACGAAGTGACATTGACACCGGAACGCGTCACCGCATTCACGGTTTATTCAAAACAATTAGCCATGCAAGGCGGTTCATCCGTGGATTCTTTAATCTTGGGTGATTTGGTTGGCGCGATGAATGCGCGCATTGACACGTCGGCATTTGCGGACATCATCGCGACCGTGGACGGTTCAACAATTAACATTCAAGGAACGGACGGTGCAAACAAGGCATTGAACGCCGCGTTGGTTTACGGAATGGAAGCGGCGGTTTTGGCCGACGGTGGAAATTTGGCGGATGCGCGTTTTGTAATGTCGCCAAAAGCATTTCAACATTCACGAAGCGAAGCGGCGGTTTCATCTGTTTCCGCATTGTGGAATGAACGAAGTTTTGCGGGATATGGCGCAATTGCAACGCCGTATTTGGTGGATGATGTTTTGGATGACACATCAACGGTTGGCGGTCAAATGTTGTTCGGGAATTTCCGTCAGGCGGGAATTTTGGCGCGATTCGGTTCACCGGATTTGTTGATTGACCCGTTGACAATGGCGGCGAATGGCCAAATCAAAATTCACATCAACGCATTTTGGGATTTCGCATTGCGACAACCGCAAGCGTTGGCATATGCCGACCAATTGACATGATAATTTGGTGAGGGGTTAACAGGTAGAAAGGGAACGGCGGCCGTAATTGGTCGCCGTTTTTGTTGCTTCAAATCCAAGAATGAAAAAAAATATTCATTTTTTTGGGTAAAAGTTTGGAAACAACATGAACATGGTTGTACATTTGTGATAACAAAAACGCAAAACACATTTCACACATGCAAATTTCATTTCCTTCAATCCCGGTTTTACCAACATACGCCGCGCAAGTGGAAGCAACTTATAACGCCGCCGAAAAGGCAAAGGACCAATTTTTGATTGAAGCCGCGGAAGCAACGGCAAAAAATGTTCATCCCGAATATCGTTTGAATCGTGCCGAACGAACGCAACGCGAAAAACAAGCGGAAAAAGTTGAATTGCAAACCATGTTTCCAATTGGAACGGCGGTTTTGGAAATGGGCCGACGTTCAACGCAAAAAACGTTGAATGTTGTTGTAAAATTTACAAAAGCCGGTTTTCCGGTTTTGGATTGCGGCACAATCTTAAAATTCAAAACATGGGATAATGCACGCGGAATTCAAATTGTTGCACGCACAAAATCACAATCACATGCATATGACAATACAACGTTCATGGCAATTCAATGGCCAACAGTATGAATGTAACAAATACCCAATTGTTCAATTTGATTGATGATGCATTTGAATTGGGCCGAACAACGATGCACAAAGAAATCAAAAGCATCAACGGCGGCGCAATCCCAACGAAAAAAATAATTGATAAAAAGCGGCAAAACGTTGAATGCGAATTGCGCAAAATTGTTGAACGTCGTTTGATGCAACCATTGCCGGAAAACATCCACGATTTGAACAAAATTTTTCGTTTGCGTGATTCGTTTCATGATTCGTAAATTGCGCACATGGTCACAACATTCACAACATCGCCATCATTGGACGACATTATTACAACCGCGGAATTGAAAAATCATTTGCGTGTTGATGTGTCAGATGATGACGCGTTAATTGGTGCATTTCGAGATGCCGCAATTTCATTTGTTCAACAAATTACGGGCCGCGTTTTGTGTGATGTTGATGGCGTTGTTTACATTGATTCATTTCGACCGGTTACTTTGGACAATGGCCCGGTGAATTCAATCACGTCAATTCAATATTTGGATTATAACAACAGCATCCAAACATTACCGGCGAACAATTATTTTGTGGATATTGCCGGACCGCATGCGCGCATTCGTTTTCATGATGTTCCGGATTTGTATGATTATGCATTGAATCGCGTGATTATAAATTGCAACGTTGGACACGCCGAAAACGCAATTCCAAAACCGATGATTCACGCCGTTCGCTTATTAGTTGGCCATATGTATGAAAACCGCGCGGCCGCGGAAATCCGGACCGTTTCGGAAATTCCATTTGGCATTCATTCATTATTGTCACCATTTCGAATTTTTTCATAAATGCGAATTGGAAAATTAGACCGGCGAATTACAATCCAACGTGCAACGGAAACGGCGGATGATTTTGGCGAACGCATTGTTGCATGGAATGACGAATTTACATGTTGGGCCGCCTTAGAAATTAAACGGACCGGAAGCACGGAAAAAATTGTTGACGGATATGAAACAAGCGTGCAACGGGTTGATTTTTCAATTCGTCAATCATCCGATTCGGACACGCTAACAACAGCGGACCGCATTTCGTATGAATCAAAAATTTATGACATCGTGGCAATCCATGAATTGGGCCGCGGCGTTGATGTGCGTTTGATTTGCGAACACGTTGAATGATGCCGCAAGTAACGCCGGGAATTCAGGGAATGAAACAATTGGAAATTGCGTTGAAAACAATGGCGAAACATTACGCCATGCACAACGAAGAAATCCGAAAAATAAACGGCACGGCGGCGGCCATGTTTGAACGTGCAATGAAACGTTCAATTACTTCGTATCATTCCACAATTTACGTAACGCGCAAAAGCGGAAAAAATTTGAAAATAAAACGCGGCACTTATAAACGTTCAATTGGGAGTTGGCTAATAAACGAAAAAGGCAATGCATATTGGGCCGGCCCGCGTTCCGGAAAAAAAGTTGGTTCAACAAAGGATGCATGGTTTGCATATATTGTCGAAAGTGACCAACAATTTATTGAAGGCCAAAACGACAACAAAAACGTCATCACAAACGTGATAAAATCGCGGTCCAAAAACATTGATGCATGGCGCGTTCGCCAATTTAAAGCGTATCAACAAAAAGTTCAACAAAAAATGCAACGGTCATGAAAAGTGCAAAAGCGATTTTTTCAATTCTTTCAAATGACGCGGCCGTTGCGGCCATTGCATCAACGCGAATTTTTCCGGTTGTCACTTCAAAAAATGCCGTGATGCCGTTCGTGACCTATGACATTTTGAACGTTGTTCCGGATGACACAAAAACAGGCGTTGCAAAAATTGACAATGTTGATTTGGAATGCGTTTGTCATGCCGAAACATATTCCGCCGCATCAAATTTGGGCGATGCCGTGCGCACCGCATTGGACCGTTCCAACGTCGCATTGTCGGATGTCACAATTGATTCAATTCAATTTCAATCGGGCAATATCGAATTGACCGAAACGCCGCGCAAATTCATGGTTGTTTTGGAATTTAAAATTCGGGAACGCCGAACATGAAAAAATTCAATATCTTCGTCAAATGATTATAACACCGGAACAAAACGTGACAATCAACGGAATTGAATACATCGCCAATTCAACTTATTCCGTGAACTATACAACATTTACGCGCATGGTTGAAAACGGCGCAATGCAAAAACACACACCGAAAATCGAAAAAAATGAATCCGTGACAACGGAAAAAACAGATTTTGCGACGAAAAAACGCGGCCGCAAATCAAAAAAATAAAAAAAAATGGCTCAAACAACAGGTTTATTAAATGCAACATCCGTAAAATTTGCGTCCGTTTTGACCGGCGGAACGGTTGCCGTTATCGATGATGTAAAGGAATGTTCAATTTCTATTTCAACGGATATGCGCGACATCACAAACAAAGATTCCGCGGGATGGAAACAAATTTTGCCGGGTTTAAAATCCGCAACCGTTAGCGCAACGGGTTTTTTGAGTTACGACCACACTACAAATTTTGAAGAATTCCAAGCGGCGCAAGTTGCGGGAACGGCATTTGATATTGAAATTCGTGTTGGAAGTACAACGAGCGCAGACACAACCGGCGACCGCGTATATACGTGTTCCGGTTTTGTTACGTCCGTTGAACTTTCAAGCGCATTTGAAGAAACGCAAGAATACACGGTGAATTTTGATGTGAACGGCACTATTACATTTGACCAACAATAAACAAAAAACACATGGTTGAAATTTTAATTGACGGGAATAAATACCCGATGCGCGCAACAATTGGTGCATGGAAAAATTTTGAAGAATCAACCGGCGTTCGCGCCGCGGATTTAGGCAAAGAATCCAAAGATGATGAAAGCGGACCGAATCAATTGATTCTTTTTGCGGAATTGGCATTTCATTTTGTGAATGCCGGATGCAAGAAAAAACAAATTGATTTTGATTTGTCATTGGATGATTGGTTGGATTCGATTGAAATGAGCGATTTCAAAATGTTAAATGACGCATTGAAAAAATTGATGAAAGGAAAAGAAACAAAAAAAAAGATGGTGACACGTTAGATTCACAACCTTTATCGATTGAAACAATTTTGGAAATCGGATTTGGCCAATTGCGGTTGAATCCGATTTCTTTATTTGATATGACATTGGATGAATTTGAATTGGCGGTTTCAGGTTTTCAAAAAATGTCGGAAATTAGGGAACGCGGCGATTGGGAACGAACACGATGGTTAGCAACGATTTTGTTACAACCGCACATGAAAAAGGGTAAAGAATTAAAACCGACGGATTTAGCACGGTTTCCATGGGAACAAAAACAGAAAAAAACAAACATGGTTGACGGGGAAAAACTGTTGGAACAATTAATGAAATAACATGGCAAAAGGCATTGGAAGTTTATTGGTAACGCTTGGATTGGATACGCGGTCATTGGACAAACAATTGGGTCGCGCAATGGGCCGTTTCCGTTCGTTTGGTCGCAACATGAAACGACAAGGCCGAACAATGATGCGAAGCGTGACCGCGCCATTGGTAGGAATTGGAAAAGAGGCATTCACGGTTGCAAAAGATTTTGAATTTTCAATGTCAAAGGTCAAAGCCGTTTCCGGCGCGACCGCGGAAGAATTCCAACGCTTGCAAGCAAACGCGAAAGAATTAGGCCGCACAACCGTTTTCACCGCAACAGATGTTGCCGGTTTACAATTGGAATTTTCAAAACTTGGATTTACTGCAACCGAAATTGAAGGCGTAACGGAAGCAACATTGAATTTGGCGCAAGCGACGGATTCAGATTTGGCGCAAGCGGCGGAAGTCGCCGGCGCAACGTTGCGCGGTTTTGGAATGGATGTCAGCGAAACGGGGCATGTTACCGATGTAATGGCCAAAGCGTTTTCAACATCTGCAATGGATATGGATTCGTTCCAAGATGCGATGAAATATGTTGCGCCGGTTGCAAAAGCGGCGGGCGTTTCAATTGAAGACACAACCGCAATGTTGGGGCAAATGGCCAACGCCGGAATCAAAGGTTCGCAAGCGGGAACATCATTGCGGATGATTTTTCAACAGATGGCGACCGGCGGCGGCGACGTTTCCGAACGATTGGCACAATTGGCCGAATCCGGTTTGACCTTGGATGCGGCATTTGATGAGGTTGGACGACGTGCGCAAACGGCGTTGTTGGTCATGGGCGACGGCAAAGAAAACATTGATACAATGGCCGAATCATTCCGCAACGCCGATGGCGCGGCAAAAGGAATGGCCGACACAATGAACGCGAATGCGGAAGGTGCAACAAAGCGCATGGAATCGGCAATTGAAGGCGCGCAAATTGCGATGGGTTCGGCACTTTTGCCAACAATGGAATCATTGATGCAAGTTGTAACCAATGTTGCAACGGCATTCACAACCATGGATTCAGGAATGCAAACGACAATGTTAATTGTTGGCGCAATTGCCGCGGCCATTGGTCCAATTTTGGTTTTCCTTCCACAAATTGTCGCCGGGTTCGGAATGGTTGCCGGCGTTTTAACCGGTCCTGTTGTTGCCGGAATTGCCGCCGTTATTGGTGCTATTCTGTTGATTCGCGCAAATTGGGATTCAATTGTTGAATATTTTACCAATGGCGACGGCGCGGCCATGTTTGATTCATTAAAGCAAATGTTTGTCAAATTGGTTGATACTGTCATTGGCATTTGGGATTTCCTTGTTTCAACGTTGCAAATGGGATGGGAAATATTTGGCGGATTCATTACGGACAACATCCGCCGCGTTTTTGAATACGTCATTGAAATATTCAACACGGCGTTTGATGTCATCACGAATGTTTTGGGCGTGTTTTCAGCGTTATTCGAAGGCAATTGGAGTGAGATGTTTCAAAGAATTTTAAACGTCGTCATTGACACCGTGAAATTGGTTTTGTTGGGTATTGAATTCATGATTTCCAATATTCTTTCAACCATTGATGCCGGTTTGAATTTGTTGGGCATTGAATCAAATTTGAACGATGGGTTTTCATCCATCATGGACGGTGTAAAAGAATTTTTGGATGAAATGAAAACGGAATTTGATGAAACGGAATCCGTTGGTTCATCATTTTTTGCCAAAATTGGAAGCGGTTTTGGTTTGTTTGGCGGCGGCGGCGGCGGCGGTGCAACAAAAAAACCGGCCGGCGGTGAAACAAAACCGGAAAAATCATTGGCCATTGCAACCAATATTCCAACGGCGGAATTGATGACCGGAAGCGCATTCGACATTTCCGAATTTTTGCCGGATGAAACGCGCATGCAATCATTTTTCAATTCGTTCAAAGATGAATTGGTCAATTCTAATGTTTTGGTTGAACAGATGGCCGCAAACGCGGAAGCGATGGGCAATCAATTTGGTCACGCATTTGGAATGATAATAAGCGGCGCGGAAGGCGGAAAAGAGGCCATGCGCGGCGCGTTGGGAAATATTATTGACAACGCATTTAAAGCGGCAACGGCACATGCCATTCAAGCCGCAACGGCAACCGGTGCAAATCTTGGACCGGGCGCATTGATTGCCATCCCGGCATTAATTGCAACGGGCATGGGTTTGGTGCGAAGTGTATTTTCAAGCATTACCGGGTTTGCAGATGGTGGTATTGTTTCCGGTCCGGTCATGGGATTGGTTGGCGAATATGCCGGCGCACGAACGAATCCGGAAGTTATCGCACCATTGAACAAATTGAAATCAATGATTGGCGGCGGTCAAAATGTTGTTGTTCATGGTCGGATTTCGGGAAATGATATATTGATAAGCAACGAACGAAGCCGAAACGACCGCACACGAACGCGCGGTTTC
>Ga0181412_1000932_pt1 | contig 11757 bp, 7 predicted proteins | sample 35SPOviralmetaG_FD_130113 | JGI IMG/M metagenome (GOLD analysis project Ga0181412, IMG submission 130113) | Marine viral communities from the oligotrophic San Pedro Time Series (SPOT) site, San Pedro Channel, CA, USA - 35 SPOT_SRF_2012-08-15 | ecosystem: Environmental > Aquatic > Marine > Strait... | reverse complement strand
TCTGATCCACATCCGCATCCGTTGGCGGTGAATCGTTTGAATTTCCCTCTTCTACCTCTTCTACGGTTTCTTCAACTGCTTCAGTTTCTTCAACCACTTCAGTTTCTTCAACTACTTCTTCAGTAGTATTATTTTTTTTAAACTCTTGAGCTTTGTCATAAACCTCTTTGTCTGTAAAACCTTGAGATTGTAAGTCTGTTATAAATTCTAATAATGTCATTTAACTTAATTTAACTTGTTAGACTTTGGTTTAGTTTTTCAGCCTTTGCTTTTTTCGCCTCTGCTAAATCAAACACGGCAGCATCTGCTTCAACAGTAGGAAATTTATTTGTTATGAATTGTTTTAAATAGTTATTCATAAAATATTTTTTGTATTTTTCTAAGAATAATTCTTTATTATCTTGCGTTAAAGGTAAGTCTTCTTCGTAAGACCACGCTAAACTTCCAGCGTTTGCATCTTGAACCATTTGATCATCTTCTTCTACACTAGAACCTTTAGCTATATAAACGTTCCAAGCAGCAACAGCCTCTTGTTCTGAACTTAATAAACCTGCAACTTCTGCGTTTATAAATGGTGTAGCTTTCTTTTCTATCTTGTCTAGATCAAATCTAAGAACGTTTCTGCCTTTTCCCATACCTATATCTATAATTTCATAATCAGGCTTCTGATCAGGTCCTTTTAATATAAACGTCTCTTGTATTCTTGCTGTAGGTAATAACTCTCCTTCGTCAGAAACATCTTCTTTATTAAATATACCAGTTTCAACTAGCAGTCTTAACATGTCTTTGTTTATATCAGGAGTTGTTGCGACTATAGATGTATCAGAGTCTAGCAAAGAACCTAGTGTTACATTATTTATTACTAAAGGTCTTTCAAGAAATGGACCTGAAAAAGTTATTTCTTGAGATCCATTATCTAATAAATCCAAAACAATATCATATCCTTCTGTTTTAGAAAAACCTGGTTTACCTAATAGTACAGAATTAGCTACAGAATACATATAATTATTGTTTGGGTCAAAATTAGTATCTTCTGTTTTTTGTAGTTCAGCCGCAATATCAGATAAAAAATCTAAAGAAGCTTGTGGTGCTGCTTCTAATTGCTGTAACTTAAGCATTTCATCTTTACAATTTTCACTATCACAACTGTTATTGTTTATTTTATTTTTTAAATAAGCATATACTCTACCAGATCCTTCGTATGCATTACCTAATATATTAAAGTTATTATCCACACGTGCAGACAGATAATCTAAATTATAACCTAACGCATCGCTATTTTGTGCTTGCCTTATGAAAAGATTTTTTACTGTATTTTTGTTTTCCATGTTTTAAAATTTACGATCCAAAAGCGCTAGTAGCAATACCACCAAGTGCATTAAACATACCAGATGTGGCTGCTGATTGATTAGCTTGAGCAGTTGCTAAGTTTTGTTGTTGAGCTGCTATTTGATTAGAAACTCTATCTAATTGTTGTTGTTCTCTTTTTTCTGTTTCGCTATAAACAAACTGCTTACCTTGTACATCTACACTTTGCATTCTTTGTGCTTCAGCTATTAAATCTTTTTGTAAATTAGCCTCGCCTTGTATTCTAGCTTTATCATTTTGAACTTCTTGTCTTTCAATATCTGCAGCAACATCTTTTTTGCTTTGTAAAGCAGCTTGTGCTAAAGCAGTTGCGCTACCAGCTCCACCACCTGTTTGTCTAAGCGTGTCTAATGTGTTTGCTAGAGCTTGGTCTGTTTGTTCTATTTGCATATCCATAGCAGCTGTAGAAACACTTAACTGAGTAAAAGGATTACTTAACATGTCAGCTGTACTTGTAACATCCGCGTAAGGATTTATTATATCTTGTCTATTAGCTTCTAAACTATTAAGCTTAGAGTTTAGTTTTCTCATTCTTGATTTTGCTGCTCTAGCTTGTCTTCTAGCTGCTCTACCGCCAAAAATTCCACCGGCTAAAGACATTGCTCCTCCTATTATAGCGCCTGTTATTACTGCCATTTTATATTGTTTTAATTAATTTTTTAATACCCATTGTTTGCTACGTATTCTGTGCTTACAGCAAACAATTCTTTTTCTCCTCCTAAGTTAGTAACAGCATCTGTTGATATTGTTACTGTAGCGTAAAATCCTTTAATACCAGACATTGTATTATAACTAACACCACCTGCGTTTATTTGAATATTACCAACCTCTCCATTTGTAGCAGGACTGTTATTTATTAAGTTTGCTACGTATAAATTTTCTTTTCTATTAAACCCAGCATAATATTGTACACCACTTTGAACGTAAGCTCCTTGTGTATAACTATAAACTTGAGTAGTAGTATCTTCACTGTTAACCCAGTTGTTATTTGAAAAGTTTAAGTTTCTACCAACTGTATCTGATACAAAGCTATTAACTTGCCAACCATTACTTCCTTCGTAAGAAACTGTTTTAAAGTTTTTAGAGGCTGCAACACTAGGATTAAATACAAAAGTTATAGACGTTGGTGTTTGTGTCTGTCCATAAAAAACATTTCTTGTGCCGCTTTGTGAATAATGTTGATAAAGTTTACCTGAGTTAAGACTATAAAACTGATTACCTAAACTAAACATTTGATCTGGTTTATAACTAAAAAAGCTAGTCCAACCTTTTACAAGTTCATCATAAGCTAAAGTGTCATAACCAGAGTCAATAGTATTATTGTTAGGTTCTTGAGTTGAAACGACATATTGTTTATTGTAAATATCGTAACCACCTAGTATTTTACCTTCAACACCTGCTACTGTTAGACTACCTAGTGTATCTCTAAAATAATCTATCATGTTTGCACTAGATATTTCATCTAAACCTGATTGAGATAGTCTTAATATAACATTATTATTTCTATCAGAAAAATATTTATTTTGTCCATATATTGCAAAACTAGTAGGATCTTTACTTATACCAAATTTACCTAAATAAGGTTGTATTGCTCCAATAACTAAGTTAGCACTAGTTACAGTTCCTCCACCTTCTGCAGAGTATATAGCATCTTTATCTATTAAAGCTTTACTTATTTTTAATTCTTGAAATATATTTAAATTAGTATCTTCTGCATATAGTTTTTGTATTGACCCATTTGCTGGATCTACAGATTTAACTATATCGTCTGCTACAGAAAAAACATTTGTATTGTTAATGCCAGTTCTAGAATTAAATATACCAGAATATATTAATGAATTACCACGTCTAGTTCCGTTAGGTTCTTCTTCTACTAAATAAGCTTTAGCTCCAAAAGATACTGTAGTATTATTATAACCACCGTTTATTCTTGATTCTTCTATTACCCAGTTATTAGGAACAGTAGAGCTAGTTGAATCATAACCTCCTTTAGCAGCGGGTATACCCATTGAACCATTCCACACAGGTATGTTACCATAACCAGGTGATGGCGTGGTTTGCGCTTTATTTACTTTCTTAAGAAGGAATGTGTTGAAGTATTTTACTTCTATTATCGCCGCCATATATATTATTATTACTTATTTTTTTTAAACATTACAAGTGTTTGCTGGATCATTTGCATCTAAAGGTAGTTTTACAAAAGTAGTTGCAGAAATTGGTAAATTAGCTTGAGTATATGATGTATCCCTAGCACAAACAACTGTGTATCCAGGAAATGTATTAACAGGTGGATCTACAAAACTAACCAACCCTTCGTCAACACCTTGACATGTAGTAAATTCTCCGCTAATAAGATTACCAGTTCCTCCGTAAGTAAACTTGTAAGAATAACAAGGAGTTCTATTTATAACTAAATTGAAAGTACGTGACTGAGATAATCCACCAGCATCTGTTATGGTTGCTGTGCATAAATAAGTTCCGTCGACCATAGAGTTAGGTGGGTTGCCACCATTAAAAAACACATGACCATTCCAAAAAGCGTTTACTCTTGATTGACTTATTAAAACATTACCAGTTCCTAAGGGTCCATAATTAACACCGTCTTTAATTACTGTTAAAGACCATGATATATCTTTCCAAGCAATATTAGCTGATATATCTGTGTTAGCTCCGTTTTGTGCTTGAACATTTGTTATTGTCCCATTTCCTCCACCGTCTGTCCCAGGTATGTATGTTACGTTTGCGGGTTGAGCAAATGTTGGCACAACGTTTATTAATGAAACTGGTTGTTGAGTTATAAAAGACTGTATTACAGGTTCTGTTCCAGGATTTGAAGAATAATTTACTTCAAATGTAAAAGAATAAGTTTGTTTTGTTGCGTTTTGATTACTAAAATATAAATAATCTTCTAGTTCAACGTTGTAATTATTACCGTTTCTTACTAAACTAAAAGTACTAGAAACATCATCCCCATTATAATCTGTTACACTATGCAATTGTAATTGAGCAGGTGTTGTTGCAACGTAACTAATATCGTTACCAAATTGATCCTTTAAAGTAAAATCAGCAGCTATGTTATTATTTACAGCTAAAGCTTCTGTAAAAACACTCGTGTTAAATCCACTTATTGAAACAGCATCTGCAGTTCCACCTAATATAGCTTGGTTAAGTTCTGTAATTAATCCTTCAGATGTAGTTTCCCAAAATATATCTAAATTAGAATTAACACCGTCAGTTTCCATTACAGCTAACTGAGGCATGGATATAAAAGGATCGTCTACAGATCCTGGTTGAGTAGGGGCAAATGTTAAAACATCACCAGACGATGTACCTTCTAAATTTTTGTTTAAAGTTATTTTAAAAGTATTAGGTGTTGTCGCGTTATTAGTAGTAGCGCTATTCACTATTGTTCCAACTGGAACACCAGGTCCACTTACTGATTGACCTGGAACTATACTACCGCCGGGTACTAATTGACCAACAGCTGTATATATAGGGTTAATAGTGCTTATAGTTAAATTTAATTGATCTAAAGCACTTGCGCCAGTTTGTGAAGCGTCAACGGTAGCTGTTGTTATCACAGCTGTAACACCTATTTTTTTAGATGGTGTATTTATTCTAGCAATTAAAGGGTTTGAAACAACATTATAAAACTCAGCACTACCAACGTAGTTATCTGTAGGTATTCCATCAAATAAATCTCTGTCAGTACCAATAACACTTACAATGGGTGAAATTGATCCTGGGTAATATTGTATATTATTTAAATTGTTTACTGTACTAGGTAAGTTTTCTACTCTACCATGTAGATTTATATTACTTCTAAATTGTTTTTGCTCTGGTCCAACCTCTGTTAAATCTCTAGGCACTTTGTTTATATTATCACTTATTAAAACCGCGTGTGATGTTTTTCCTAATTCTTTTGTAGCATCAGTAGGATAAGCCGCCATTATGCCTGGTAAATAAACATTGTAATATTCTTGCTCTGTTTGTTTTACAACAATTTTATACGAATACCAACCTAAAGGATTATAACTAGCGCTTGCCATGTCTCCATTATATATACCTGTAGAACCTCCTGGTATTGGATTATTAAACAAAACTTTTAATGAATTACCTGGAAAAGTATCTGCGGTTGTGTTATTGTTTATATAATCTGAAAAAACAGTTGACCCTATATATTGCTCGTTATTAAACTGTGTAGAACTATCGCTTTCAGATAATATAACAGTAGATGATCTACCAAATTTATCTGACAGTACAACTCCAACTTGGTAATTTCTATTTTGTTTAAGTGAAGAATTAGGATATTCTACCTTACTTGTAGTATAAGTTACGCTATTAGGAGAGGTAAATGTTAAAACAGAACCCACTGGTAAAATTGCGGTTGTAGCTAATGTTAGTTTTACGGCGGTCGAAGTAAAGTTACCAACAATAGAACCGCTTGGTATTGCTCCAGAAACATTAGAAGTTATAATAAAACCATTTTGTATAACACCAACAACAGTGTTTATATTTATATCAACACTACCGCTAGCCGCTTGAGTACTTACAGTGGCAGTTCCTCCGCCTAAATTAAATGTAGACTTTGGGCTGACAGCTACGTTATAATCTATGTTAGAAGGTGGCGTGTGTTTGTTTTCAAAGTTTCCATAAACAATTCTGTTACTTATCACCTCTTGTGATAGTGCTCTTACAGGAACTTTATCATATGTTCTAGTTGTTTCAGATGAAGGTAAAACCTTGTAAGGTTTTGTAGACTGATATTCATATTCATAAACATTTCCGCTTGTAACTTGGGCTTGAACTCTAGCTATTGACACGCTTTCAATTACGTTTATAATATTTGAATCAGATTCTTTAAATAAGATGTCTATATCTGTTACTTTTAAAGTACTTTCCATTAACGCGGAAGTATACGGCATAGGTATTCTAAGTATTATTTTATTTACCTTGTTTTCCATAAATTCTACAACTGTACTTCTATACGTGTCTTCTTCATCTTGTATATCAAGAGGTGGAGAACCTGGTACTGGAAAAACTCCAGCAGCATTTGGTTGATTTACCTTATGCATAAAATAACCATCCTGCTTAGGTATAAAACACTCTTGTGTAAATGGCGACATTATAGAATATTCACCATCTATAAATTTATATCTATAAGCAAATCTTACAAACCTATCTCTTAAATAATCTTTATCACCGTTATAATCTGGGTTATAATATTGATTAAAGCTAAATACAATTTCTTTAGTAGAAGCCGATATTGCAGGTAAAGTTCCACCAGTAACAGTTACAGTCCAATATGCAGGACTTGGAGCGCTATTAATTATAGTTCTGCCAGTATCAGAAATAACACCCGTAGATTTATCTCTTACGCCAATAGTAGCTCCAATACATATATCGCCTTCAAATCCTTCTTTTTTTATTAAAAGAGTGCTTGCGCCAGATGTAACATCTGCATTTAAATCTCCATAACCACCGTTAGGATAATACAAACTAACAACATCATACATTGTAGTTTCATATTCGTTAGATATAGAAGATTCTTTATAAAGTTCTATTGATTGATAAGGGTTGTATTTTGCTACAGATATTTGTTCTTCTATAGTATAATAACTTTGAGAAGTTGCAGCTAAAGTTACGTTTATAACTCTTGGTTGATTTCTGTTGTCTGTAAAATACAATAAATCTTCTAATATGTTTACTCCAGTTATAGGAAATACTGTTGAAAAATTTAAAAAATTACCTTTAACAAGAATTGTAGATGATTCTGTTAGGGCATTGTAAACAACTATAAAGTTTTTTTGAGTAGTGTTATAAGATAAATTAGAACTAGTGTTATTTGTTAAAAAAATAAAAACTCTATTATTTATTTCATCAGAACAATAACCTATAGATACTATATCAGAAATTGTAGTTAAAGCTTTAAAGTCACTAATTAAAGAATTACCTAAAACATTTTCTAGCGCACCAACATTAGCACCTTCAGATCTACTCACCTGAGCGTTCATTGCGTTTCTATATTCGTTAGCTTGTAAAAGTCGATCATCACGATCTTTATTCATTTTACCAGTAACAAAACTATTAGTTGCTTTTGCCATTAAATTTTAGTGTTTTAACCATTTAGATTTACCTCTCATTACTTGAGTAAATTCTTCTAATTTAATATTTGATAATCTTATCTTAGCGTTTCTAAGCGCTGCTCTTCTGTCTTTCTTAAATCTTTGTACTATGTTATCAGCTATATTAGCTCTGTTAGCTAATAAATTATATGATATGCTTAAGTACATTGCTTCTTCTGCCATCTTGGGTACTCTAGTGTCTAGATCGTAAGCTAAGCCATCAGATATGTATTCTATAACTATTAGCTTATTAACTAAATTACTAGAAAAAGTAAACTTACCTTCTCTTTCATTTATACCAAACCAACCATTACTATTAGCGTATTGTGGATTAATACCATATAAAGCACCCCAGTTCCAAGGACCACTTCCAACTCCATAGTCTTCAAACATGTAACCATTATCAACCCAGTTTTGATACCATGAAGAGTTTATTAATGCTTGATTAGCTTCTTGCCATCTTTCGACTGTTATAGAAGTTCCCTCTAAGTTTTCTCCAAAACTATCTTGAGTTGGTAAACCTGCATCATCTTGTAATAATTTAGTGTAAGGGTTTGTTGTTAAGTTATTATTTGGATACAAAGGTCGTTTAACACCCATTGAATCAATGTAACATAAACTTACATAATTAACGTAGTCTTGTGGCATTACTAAAGATAAGCTTTCAGGTACTGTAAGCTCTTGTGATTTAATACTTTTTAAAGTATCATAGCTAAATTCTTGTAAAGATCTTTTTGCAAAAAACAATACATCAGATTTTTTAGCTGTTTGAATTATTTTACCATCACCTACATAACCCACCATGTAGTTATTAATTATATCGTTAAGTTTAACGTATTTATAACTTCCATAGTTTTCTTCTACTGCATCTCCAATAGCTTCTTCTTGTATTGTATTAGCGTATTGACCTCCGTCTAATACTTTTAGCTGTACAATTATAAATAAGTTATTTGCAGGAGCCGCGTTAAAAGTTATAGTGTTATTAACTACGCTATATTGTAAAACATATTCAGACCATGTGCCAGGAACTCCTGTCGTGCTAGTGTATATTTTAAAATTATTTAAAGTATATTCAGCAATTATTGGATTCCAATTACCAAATACTAAGTCTGTATCAAACGTAGTAACAAAAGGTCCTGTAGTTCCGTTACCTCTGAAACCTTGAGATCCTTGATAATACTGTTGATTTGTTTCAGTTATTGCCATGTTTTATTAAGATTTTATATTTTGTTCTACCTCTTGCGCCTCTGCAGCAGCTGATTGTATTATTGTAGGATCATTTATTATTAATCCACAGTATTTTAATATACCTATTATTAAGTTTGTTTGCTCTGATATATCTAATTCAAAGTTAACAGATGCGCCAGAAAATACGTATTGGCCTAAGCTACCAGTAGTAAACTTCCACTCTGGTACCACTGGTGTAAACAGAGCGTTTACATTTAAAGCATTTGGCTGAGGGCTAACTTTTATAAGTACAGAATTGTTCGGCCCAGTACCTGTCGTGCATAAAGGATATTGCATAGTTGGAGCTGTCAATGTAGATCTTGTGATCTTAGAAAAATCACTTTGACTAGCTAGCTCAGTAATAGAATCATACTGAGGGTTTGTTGTATTGTATGTAGATATTATTTCACCTAATTTAAATATAGTTCCAGCTCCTGTATATTCCCAACCTAGGATACCAGCGCCTGCGTTATAAGTAAACGAAGCTGTTCTTTCAAAAGGATATAGTTTATATGAAATGTCTTTAAACATGTTAAAAAACTCTGTATCGTTTTGAGTATTATTTTGATTTTGACGGTTTACTTGGTTTCCATCTGGAAAATATGATTCAAATATTTCGTCTTGAACTAAAGTAGCTAAGCTATTAAACTCTGCTGGAGTTACATAACCTCTTTGCTCTTTGTTTAATATGTACAAGACTGTTGTATATACTGTATTTATATTTACCATTGTTTTTTTTTATTATAATATTGGGCCCGAGTAAACGAGCCCTATATTAGTATCACTTGTTTTTATAGTTTTTTATCTATAGATCTATAAACTTCTACACCTTCGTCAGTTTTTAACCACGCGGCAAAAGCTGAATAAGGATTTTCATCAAAAGGAACATTCATTAATTTTCTGTCATTTGTTCCCCACGTAAAAGATCTTTGATCTCCAGATATTTTTATTATACCCATTTCAACAGCTCTGATCGCAAAGTTTCTAAGTTGTACATTTTCATCGTTAGCTAATGATATAAATAACTCAGGGTTATTTCTAGCAAATAATATTACATCTCTTTTTATTTCTTTAGATGACATGTCATTTACTTTAGAACCTAACTCAACTCTTAGTATTGCTTCAGCAAAATCAACCTCCATAGTCATGGCTGAGTTCATTGCTTCTACTTGACTGTTCAAAGTGTCTAACTCGTCTACAGCTTCTTCTACAGCGCTATATTCTTCATATGCTTTACCTTTTAAAGGGTGATATAAAGATAATAATTTTTGTAAGTTTTGTTTAGATTTATCTACCTTCAAAGTACCATTGTCAAAACGTATGTGGCCCATTGTGCACTCTCCACTTTGCTCATCAACTAATGGTGAGTCTTGATTAGTAGCATATTTTAATTCTCTTTGTTTTCCAGTTTTTTCATCAAAATAAAGCAACGCATGCTTTCTAGTGTGTTTACCTGGTATAGTATATGTTAAAGGTGTTTTATTACCTTTAAGAAAATATACTCTATCTTTTATTTCCCAACTTGGTTTAGCTGGTTTTGTTGGTGCAGTTTTTACCGCTACCTCTTGAGTTGCAACCTCAACAGTTTCTGCTTGAGCTTTTTTAGCCATAATATAATATAATTAAATAGTTTATAAAAGTAATAATTACCCCCGTTGATATAACGAGGGTAAGAATTACATTTGTTGAATCAATTAGATTCCTCTGAATAATACAAAGTTGTTAGCAGCTTGAGTTACTAAACATCTTTCTGATAGGAAGTTTACTTCCATAGCATCAAGAGTTGAAGTCATTGCTCCACCTGCAGAACCAGTTAACCATGATTTCATTCTTCTATCATCAGCTTGAGACGCTCTGTATCTTACGTGTAAGAAAGGTCTTCTGATGTTAGTTCCTAAAATTTGATCGTATACTGTTGAAGTTCCAGCTGGTACTAATACACCTTCGATTGAGTTGATACCTACGATACCACCTCTTGTAGAAGCGTCGTTTAAGTATTTCCAATCAGTTTTGTAAAAGTCGTAAGAACCTCTTCTGAATCCTGAGAATCCAAGGTTTAAAGCCATTTCTTCTGAATTTTCAAATAAACCAAAAGCAGTTCCTCCAGCGAATCCACCAGAGATGCTTGCTAGCATATCATCAAAATCTAAAGAAGTTTGTCTTTGTAAGAAAAGCATGTTTTCTTCAATTGCTCCTTGAGTATCTAAGTTTTTAAGAATTGCATCAAATTCATCAAGACCTGCGGCAGCAGTAAATCCTGTTTGTACATTTCCTCTAGACTGTATAGCAGCAAATAAACCTTCTGAACCTGGGCTAAGATTAATAGCAGCTTGGTTACCTACTTGGTTAAATTCTGCTTCAACCATACTCATTTCTAAGTAATCTTCGAAACGTAGTCTAGTTTCAGACTCAGCTTTTAAGTACCATAAGTACCCAGAAGTTCCGTCTTCAGTTGCAACTTCTACCCAACCGATTTGTGCCATATCAGAACCATTAACTACGTATTGGCTTCTTAGGATAATTGGTGAGTTAGAAAATTGAGTTAATACTGGATCTACAGATATTCTAGCTTGGTTTTGACCTGCAGCAGCAAAAGCACCGTTCATGCTTTGACCTTTTTGGTAATCAGAACCATATACAAATATCTTAACTCCAACACCTACAGCAGCAGCTGCTATTTGAACATTGTCAAATGGTTGGAAAACGATAGCTCCAGCAGCAATACCAGAACCAGCGTAAGCGCCTGAATCAGTAACAATACCTTTTGATTCAGCTCCTGTAGCAGGGTTTAAAACAACGATAGTATCATTAATTGACATTGTGTTTACAGCAGGTGCTTGTACAGTAATAGTACTTGAAGTACCAGCAGCGTTAACTACAAGAACTCCAGAGTAAGAGATATGTAATCTATTTTGCTCAGACCAAATTACTTGATCAGATGACATTGGCATTTCAGCGCCAACCATTCTTAAGAATCCAGATAACGTTCTGTTTCCATAACGCTCTACTTCTTGTTCGTAAATTTCAGGTAAATATT
>Ga0181412_1000927_pt1 | contig 11778 bp, 11 predicted proteins | sample 35SPOviralmetaG_FD_130113 | JGI IMG/M metagenome (GOLD analysis project Ga0181412, IMG submission 130113) | Marine viral communities from the oligotrophic San Pedro Time Series (SPOT) site, San Pedro Channel, CA, USA - 35 SPOT_SRF_2012-08-15 | ecosystem: Environmental > Aquatic > Marine > Strait... | reverse complement strand
CATGGCCGAAGGGTATGGACTAGGTACAGTTGGAACCACTGGTACGTCAAAAGAAAATAAAATTTCTTTAAAAATACCATTAGGCAAGATTAAAACTAGATAAATGCCAATAATAACAACTTATCCTTTTAAGAACGATCCATTAGCTAATAAAGATGAGATAATAATATCAGACTCTCAAAGTAATGATCCTAATTTTAAGACTAAAACCACTGACTTAGAGGTTTTAATGAAGTATGTTAAGTCTAAGATACAAACTATTGAACCAGTCTCTCTTGATGTAGACTTTAAAATACAATTAACTGGATTAAATGGTTTTGGATCAGCTGGTCAAGTGATAGCAGTTAACCAAGCTGAAGATGGGTTAGAATATGTTAGTGGCGGTGGTGGTGGTGGCAGCATATCTGTTAAAGATGCTAATACAGAGGTTGACCCTACCAAGATTTTAAATTTTACTGGAAAAATATACACAGTAACTGAGGACACTACAGATTCTACACAAGCTGATATAGCTGGTTCATATAATACATTAGTAGCAGACTCGACTTTAACAGTTGAAGATGTAGGCTCTATACAAGCAGGAACAGCAGCAAGCACATTAAAAGGCAATGACATAGTAGATTTACTAGATAAAATATTTTTTCCAACCGTACCGCCCACCTATGTTCAACCAACTTTTGTTGTTGGTGATAGTATAAGTAGTTACAAAGAAGTAGGTACTCAAGTAACTAACAATTTAACTTTAACATTTGTAAACAAAGATTCAGGTGGATTTGGAGGAACTATGACATTAAGTAGAGATACTATCAGTTTAACTCCTATATCGATAACACCTACAAATTTAGCTCCTTTACCTCCGCAGTTTCCAAACTCTGATCCTAATATTTCTAATAATCCTCAGATAAAGCAAACTGGAACATATAGTGATACTTTTACAATATCTAATTCATATACGGCAGCTGTTAATACAATAACATATGCTGGAAGTGCTAACTCATTAACTGGTGTTCAGTTGCAAGACAGCGCAGGTAACTTATCTGGAAATCCTGTTCAGGGAACTACATTAAATGATACTGTATCGTTTCAGGCTATATACCCTTATTATTGGGGAGTATCTAAGGTAAGTGCAGGAGGTATTGATTTTGCAGCTCAAGGTTATACTCCTTCTATAAACGATATTGAAACAGCTATAGAAGCAGGGTCTGGTTTAGGGTATAATAAAGAATTATTATTGTCAAGTAACACAATTACAGTAAATTTTAATGCTGCATCAACTGGTGAATGGATGTGGTTTGCTCATCCAGCTGTTAATACAACAAAAACTAGATGGTTTGAAAGTACTACTGCTCAAGGAGACATTGGCGGCACAGCGTTTCAATCCGCGTCTCCCACTGGAGGAAATGATCCTAACGCAAACTTATTTTCTGAACCTCTCACAGTAAATATCGATACTGGTATTTGGGCTCTTGATTATAAAATATACATAGCTTTAAAATCAGCTAGTACCACCACAATCGAACTAAGAAATACTTAAAGAATGGCGATACAGTTACCAGATAATATATTCGTAGCAACAAATGCGCCACTAGATGTGAGATACGGTCCCTATGTTGCTGCAGATATAGCAGCAGCTAAAACGTTAATAGATTCTACTATTTCACTAGGTAATAGATATGAAGGACTAACTGTTGGTATTATTCTAGGCTCTGCGCCTGATCCTATAGTAGAGTATTGGTTTTATGGTGGAGTGGATGTTACCACAAACCTTGTTGAAAAAAGTTCTGGAGGCGGAGGTGATATAATAGTTTTAAATCAAACAGGACCTACTGGCACACCTTCTCAACTTGCAGGTGCTTATGAAAAATTTAACTTTGTTAATTATGATCCTAATGATTTAAGAGTATTTGCTCAAGAGGATCCCAATGATGCTGATCAAGTAAACATATTTTTTCCACCACCCGCATCACCTACATATCCGCCATATTTTAATGAAACTGGTGCTATTGTAGCTGATCCAATTAATTCACTTAGAAAAACTTTAAGAATTAGTGATCCTTCTACTAATGGTAATTTTGAAACAGGTGGTTGGACTGGACTTGAACGATCAGCTTATTTACTTAGCTCTGCAACAGAACTACAGTTTAAACCTGGAAGCAATGTATATATACTAGGGTTTAGCCCAGCAGGAGCACCAACCGCTACTGGTTGTAAAGTTCAAGTTAAAGTTTATGATGCTGATGGCACAACACTACTACGTGATGAGACCACTGGGGTTTTAGATGGAAATACTACATTTCTACAAAATCAAATCGAAGTGACAGTTTCTAACTACGCGGCTATAGTAGATCCTTATGGAGATCCAACACAATACCAAGCTAAATTAAATATTAAAATTAAAATAGAAGATATATTTAATTCAGCGCCTAGGGTAGGAGGTAAATTTTCTGCTGAAATAATTTTTACGCCAGACCAAGATCTACCAGAACCAGGTACTGGAAACCCGGGTACTCCAAAAGCTGCTATAACGTATGATTTTATTGATGTTTTTGCCGATGCAGATCCAACTAGCCCAGACACAACTAGTGTTAGTTTTGTTAATGCAACAGCACAATCAACTCAAAATTATTCATACTTAAGTGGTGTTAAATACTTAACTGCTGGTTCTAAATTTGGTATAAGTTCTAAATTTATACAAGGCATAAACGGAAATACGCAAGGTAAAAACGGTAGTGCTTCTAATAACTTGGCATTTAGCGCTCTATTAAACATGAACACGCTTGGTGTTAGCGATAAAGCATGGAATCCCCAAAATGGAAATGTTGCTGGCTGGAATGATGATTGGGACAAAGCGGGCATAAAGTATGACTACAATGATTTTACTATACAATCTAACACATATACTTATAGAGGTGTAGCTGGTAGTTCTACACTTACAATATCAGATCCTTGGAGCAACGATGATAAGACTAGTGCTGATAATTTAGACGTATTAATATTAACCCCTGGAGGAACAAATTCTTCAGTTTTAACTGAATATTTCAATAACGAAAGCAGAAGACTTAGTAAAGCTAGTTTAAGTGCCGCCTACGTCTCTTGGAACTCTCAAACAGCTTTAACAAATGCAGCGTTTGGTACAAAACCAAATGCAGCTACTAATACTGATTTCCAAGATGCTTGCCAAATAGTGGATGGGTTTAGTAATAATGGAGCAAAATTAATTTCTGCTGACACATTTGATTTAAGCAATGGTACTACAACATTAAGTTTTAGTGGATATTTACCTACTCAAGCTACTGACTTTACTAGCTTTACTAAAAATAGCGTGTACCATAGGCAGTTTGGCAATTATGCTAGTACAGGACAACCATTTGCATCTTTTAGTTTAGTATTTACTGGTTCAAATTGGGGAACTGGTAATAGTAATATTAATGATGCTTTAGATGATCAAAGTGTTAAAATATATATAAGAAGAGTTGCATCCAATGCTGGAGCTAGTTTTAGCGCTAATACTGCTGTTCCTTTAAACTTACACAACTGGAACAGTACTCCTTCAAACCCAAACAAATATTATAGCCCAGGTGCTTTTACAGATGGAGGATCTGGTATAGATACTCACAGTGCTACTATTAGATCGTCTACTTCTTCTGGTAACACTGTTCTAGCTACATTTGGAAGCTTCTCAGCTGATATAGGTGTATTTGTAGAAATACAATATTTAAACCCAAGTATAGATATAAACAGTATTACATGCTCATTAAATATTTAAAAAATGGAAGATATTTTTAAAAACAAAGTAACTTTAAAGGTTGATATACCTAACGAAATATGCGATCTAAGTATTAAGGTAAATGATACCGTTGTAAATAACTATCAGTTAAGGTTTTCTGATATTAACAAAATAATAGGAACATATAATCAAGCTTTAATAGACGGATAATGGGTTTTACAAGTGATGCGGTCAGTAAGTTAACGTTTAAGGTACAAGCAGCTAATGTAATTGATGCCAACACTAATTTTCAGTGGTATGAATCTGTACTTGAAAACAGTCCTAAAATAACTGAAGATAGAATATTTTTACAATATAATACTGTAACTGCTAATCCTCCTACATCTACAGCAAACTTAGTAACACTAACTTCTAGCGGCGGAGCACTACATAATATAGTGTCTAATAATTATGAAAACGCAGGCACACCTGTATACCATCAGTTAACTCAAGCTACTAATGGTAATGACACTACATATGTTTCTTATGACAACCCAGCTGACAGAAACAGTGATAGAAAAAATAATTGGATAAATCCTTCTAGTGTACCTGTTAATGGTATTCCAGTACCTTACTATACTATAGAAATATATTATTTAGTAGGAACAACATACATACAGCTTCAAGCTACTGATGCTGCTACTGTAAATGGTGAAGTTGGTTGGGTTTGGAATTATGATCAGGGTTTGTTACTTTTATCCTCTGGTATAGGTTCTGCGATAGAGTTTATGAAAAACGCTAATTCTGGTACAATGCCAGATTTATATGTTAGAGGTTGGCGATATATAGGAGATACAGGTGTTGGAACCGGAGGAGATAAATACGCGGATTGTACAACACAAACTATTGTATTTCCAATAACAACACAAACAATTAGTTTAACAATAGGTACAGATCTATCATACACGCAAGGTCAAAGTGTAAGATTAACATCAGGATCAAATTTAATATTAGGTACTGTTTCTAGCTACGTAGCTAGTACAGGTGCTATAGTAATTGCTATAACATCATCATCAGGTAACATAACAACGTCAGCTACTTGGTGTATTGCGCTAGGAGGTGGTTCAGGAGGTTCTATTGAGGTTGAATCATTTGACTATAGTGACGATCCTAATAATCCAGGAACACCAATTGGTTTAACAACTTTAACTACAGCTTTAGAAGGTTTACAAATACCTACAGATTTAAGTGGTGGTGGTTTAATAGCAGAGGAAACATCCCCTGGAAGCAACATTATAACTTTAAATACTAGATTTGATACTCAAATAAGTCCTACTACAAATGCTCAAGCAGTAGGAGGTATTTCAAATAGTGAAACTGCCGCATCTTTATCAACTTTAACTTTTACAGAATTGTTTAATAAATTATTATTTCCTACTTTACTGCCAACGTATAAAAGGCCCCTTTTTACAATAAGTAAAACAACATCGCCTTCACAAACTTATTATCAGCCAGGGCAATCAGTAACTGTTAATACAAGTACAATTTTTACAAAACAAGATTCTGGTGGAATTGATGGTACCATAATAACAAATAGAAATGGTTCACCTACTCCATCAATGGGAACAGCTACCTCAGGAACAACTGGTGATTTACCGAGTCAATTTGGGTTTACAAATAATAACACACCAAACACTACAAACACAAGAACAGCTAGTGAAACATTTACTACAAGTATACCTACTACTTCACAGACAGCTTCAGATACTTTTAATTCTAACACTGGATGGTTACAAGGAAATGCTAACAAAGATTCTACAGGCGCACTTGATACTAGAACACCTGCAGTTCCAAATGCTGCGACAGTAAATGATCCAATAGCTGCACTTGCGTCATATAACTCTAGTTCTACGTCTATACTTTCAGTTTATCCTTGGTATTATTTTTACAGTAGTACTAAGCCAACTTCGAGTGACGCGGTATCAATGATACAAGGAAGCTTATCAATACCAGGAGGTTACACTGTTGTTGAAAATTTAGTTCCTTCAAATGGTACTTTAAATGTACTGAATTATACTCCAGCAGCTGTTTTTACTGTTGTAGCTTACCCTTTTTTAGCTAACAATAATAATTTTCCAGTTAAAACACGGTATTTTTTAAGCACTTTAAATCAGAATCCAATAACAAATCTTTTTGATCCGGTGGTGACAGTAAATATCTCAAGAAATGGAGGCCCTTGGTCAAACATACAATATAGAATGCATATATCAACAAGCGTGCAGCAATCTACAATTTCACCACTAGAGTTAAGAAATAATTAAAAATGGCACTAACAGGAATAGAATTAGCGAGTAGCATACTAATAACAACAGTATCTCCGGTAGATGTAAAGTATGGTCCTTTTGAAGGGGCTGGAATTACAGCTGCTAAACTTAACGCAACTACACAAATAACATCAAATTTTAGATATAAAGGTCTTACCGTAGGTTTAGTAGATACTACTGGTGGCGGAACCGCTGTTATTGAGTATTGGTTTGAAGGTGGTATTCTTGATGCTAACCTAGTTTTAAAAAGCACTGGGACTACAGTTGTAGCTAATCCTGGGACTACAACAAGTACTTTAACATCTATAACTATAGGATCAGTCAACTATGCTGTGTCAAGCGGCGGTATTGGTGGGTCAGGAACAGTTGGTAAAATACCTAAATGGGGTTCAACTACAACTTCATTGACTGATAGTGTTATTGTTGAAGATAATAATAATATAGGTATTGGAACTTCATCTCCTAGCACAAAGTTAGAGGTAAATGGTCGAATGAAAATAACTGGTGCTAATAATTTTTTAATAACAACTAGAACTTCAGCAAGTCAAGCTAATTACATTCAGTTTTACGATACCACTACCGCGGTAAACGAAGCTTACATAGGTTTTACTACTAATGATAAGGATTTAAAGTTTCAAAACCTAGCCTCAACTGGAACATTAACTTTTGGATCTGGCGGATCAACCGCTATATCGGTAGATGCTTCTCAAAAAGTTGGCATTGGCATTACTACCCCTACTAAAAAGCTAGAAGTAAAGGGAGATTTTTCAGCTCGAAATATAGAAAGTATTGGAAACAACACAGGTGTTACTTTTCCTGCAGTTTTAGGTTGGTATAGAATAATGGAATGGGGTGGCGCTTCAAGAGGAGGCACTGTTGTAAAACTTTCAACAACAGGGGGCAATGTGGCTCCAACAACCTATGTTATTAATGCTTTTAAAACTTACGGGGACCCTGCTTCTACTAATACTTTAAAGCTAGAGCAGTATGGAAATAGTTCATATTTAACCAAAGCTAGAATTGCTACAGACTCAGTTACTAATATAACACATCTTGAAGTTTATCTCAATGCACTTGGATCTGGAGGCGCGGTAGTCCCCATGATGGTTTTCCACGATAGTTTATTAGGATATGATAATAATACAATTGTTTATTCTGGTACTGTTTCACTAGCACCACTCACTAGCGATGTTCAGGAAGAATTACCATTTGTACATGAAGGAACTTCAGTAGAAAAACTATATGCAGATAATGTTAATCTACTAAATTTACAAGTAAACAGTGCTCAAGGTAGTAATGGTGATGTTTTAACTTCAACAGGGTCAGGCGTAGGCTGGACACAACCACAGACTGGTACAAATGTAGTGGCTAACCCAGGAAACCCTGCAGTTGCCCTAGAAACTATAACTATAGGCTCTACTAATTATGGTGTTGGAACTGTACTTGGAAGCGGAACACAAAATAGAGTAACTAAATGGAGTGTGGGTGGATCTGGAATAGAAGATTCTGAAATAACTGATACTGGTTCTAATATAACACTTGGAGAATCACAGCCACTATATGGCAATGCCTTGCAGTTAGAAACGGTTAGCGGAGAAGCTATTTTGCCTGCTTATGGAAGAGGAGTTATAAATGGTTATCCAGCAGGCAGCAGTAAACTTAATTTAAAAATGTCCACTGGTTTTAATAATGCAGGGGCAATTGTTGATAGTTATATTTATGATACTTTTGAAGTAACTATTGCTGCACTAGAAGCGCTAGGAGATACGCCACTCACTGGTCAAGTTTTAGTTGATACACCTAGTGATTTAACTTGCCTACTAGCTGATTTTTGGTTTTATAGAAAAATAGATGGTTCTGACATAGGTAACTGGGGTGATGACACTGAATTAGTTATATATCCATCAAACGATTTAAGTGGACAAACTATTGCAAGCCCTTATGAGCAGGGATATTTTAGGGTTACTCATGATTTTTTATCAACCGCAGCTGTTGGTGGAAAGAGCTCAGCAAGCAGTGGCTTATATCAAGGCAACATAAATGGCATAGATCAAGGTGGTATGAATGGAGCTTGGCAGATTGGTGACAACAGTCCGCCCTTAGGTAATAAAGTTTATTTAAGCTTATCTACTGGTCATCCTGCTCCAACTTTTGCTTCTGGTTCTCAAACAAGATTTTTTATAGGTCTTAAATATAGGTTTTTAAGTTTTCAGTATGGAGTAGAAAATAATCAAGATTTAATAACAATAGATGTAGCAGGTCCAGTAGATGTTGAAATTTATCAAAAATGCGATGAAGCAACAGGAGAAAATAATTGTGATCAAATGCCTCTGCAAATTAAATTACCTCTAGGCGTAGGGGGTAGTAATTTTATAATAATTCAAAAAGATGCTACTGGACAGAATTGTTGTTACTTTAAGCAGGACACTGGAGTTTTAGTTCCAGATCCTGGATTTTCAGTAATTGGTACTTTCGTGGATTGCGACGAACTTCCTATAGATTGTACAAAATAAAAATTTCATGTGATACTATATATTAACACAACAACCAATAATAATTAAAACCAAATACAATGACGTTTTTATATACCCGCACTAATACGTGGAATAGTGCACCACAACCAACAGAAGATACCATTAAATATTGGAAACACATCTCACAGAAGAAAAACTGGAGAATAGTTCAATTACCTAATGGGTTTTTACAAACCGAATATAAATCTATCGATTCAGATGACTGGATTGATGTTACCAGAAGAGAAACAATAGCTGGAGCAGAACAAGCAATAGATGCTTCTATTGAACATTATTCTAAAAAGCTAGAGTTTACCAAAGGACCGAAAGTAGTTAAAACCTTCGAGTAAATATTCAAAATCAATCATATCAAATTAAATTAAATGCAAGAATTAAAGTTAGTTAAAAATCTGGCTTTTGGTGATAGTGCCAGAAGTCAGATATTAACTGGGGTTGAGAAACTTACTAATGCAGTAGGATCAACTTTAGGAGCAAGTGGTAAATGTGTTATACTAGAAGATAGTAATGGTGCACCACAAATAACAAAAGATGGGGTAACGGTTGCTAATAGCATAACGTTGCAAGATCCATTAGAGAACATCGGAGCTACCCTAATTAAGCAAGCGGCTCAAAGAACAGTATCAGATGCTGGTGATGGTACAACTACAGCCACCGTGCTAGCTAAGGCCATATTAGATCAAGCTAATGAGCATTCACTATTAGATGATACTAGAGCCATGAAAAATGGCATTGAGTCAGGTGTTAAGAAAGTTATAAAATATTTAGAAAAAAAGTCCAGGAAAGTAACTGGCAAAAAAATTGATCAAGTAGCTACTATATCTGCTAACAATGATAAAGAGTTAGGCAAAGTTATAGGTGAAGCATTTAGATTAGTAGATGAGACAGGTGTTGTTATGATGGAGACAAATGAACAACCTGAAACTGTAGTAGATTTAATAGAGGGTGTTCAGTACGACCAATCATTAAAGAACAACCATTTTATTACTAACAAAGAGAAAGGAACGGCTGAGCTAGATAATCCTTTAGTTTTAATAGTTGAATCAGTTGTACCTAACGTTAGAAAGATACAATCAGTTCTTGAACACGTTATTAAAAGTGGTAAGAGTTTACTTATCATTGCAGATGTTGACCAACAGGTGGTTTCCGCGCTGGCCATGAACAAATCTAAAGGCAATATAAAAGTCAACATCATAGATGCACCAGTATACGGAATCAGCAAAAAAGACGTATTATCCGATCTATGTGCTGTGACTGGTGCTACACTTATTAACGAAGACCTAGGTGATGATATGGACATTATACAACCCGAACATTTGGGTTCATGTATTAAATCTGTAACTAACCACGAGGAAACAATTTTGCAAGTTGATTTAACTAAAAATACAGAAGTTAAAGAAACTATTGCTTTGTTAGAAAAGAATATAAAAGAAACTAAAAACCCTAATATTATTATTAGACTAGAAAAACGATTAGCTAAATTAAAAGCTAAAGTTGCTACAGTTAAAGTTGGGGCTAACTCTGAGATAGAATTAAAAGAGAAGAGGGATAGAGTTGAAGATGCTATTTGCGCTACAAAAGCCGCGATTAAAGAAGGTATAGTGCCAGGTGGTGGTATAGCTTTATTAAATGCTAGTTTTAATTTAAAACCTACTTGTATAGGTGAGGAAGTATTGTACCAAGCTATAAGAAAACCTCATGAATTAATATTAAAAAATGCAGGTATTGAAGAATTAAAAAAGCTTGAAGAAGGTAAAGGATTAGACGTGGTTACAGGAAGTACGGTGGATATGGTAAAAGCCGGAATTATAGATCCTTTGTTAGTTACTAAAAGTGCATTAGCTAACGCGGCTTCAGTAGCTACAACTATATTATCAACTGATTGTGTAATAAATAACGTAAGAGCATGAAAGCAGTAGGTAAGTTTATAGTTATAGATCCTATTAAAGAAGTTGATACAACTACAAAAGGAGGTTTAATTCTAGCTGAAAAGCAAAGAGAGGATATAAGATACAGAAGAGCTAAGGTTATAGAATCTGGCTCTGAAGTGTTGGTGTTAAAAAAAGGTGATGAAGTCTATTACGATAAAGCAGCTGGTTTTAATATTGAAATAAACAAAGAAGAATACAAAGTTATTAAAGAGTTTGATGTAGTTATTGTGTTATGAGAAAACTAAGTTCTAGTGATTTAAAAGAGTTAGGCTTACTTAAGCATTATAGAATAATTAGAAAGTGGGCTTGTAAAACTAATGACTTAAATGACGCAGATTTAGAACTATTAATATATCTTGATGCTATAGATATGTTTACTAAAGATGATTTTATAAAAGGTACGTACTCATTTAGCTGGGATAACAGGCGCTGGAACAGATTATTGAAACAAGGGTGGATCGTAGTGTGGAGAAAAAGAAACCACACCACTCAAAAATATCATATATATAAAGTTTCCTTCAAGTGCAAACAGCTAATAAGTCGCATGTACCGTATTATGTTGGGCGAAGAAGATATGCCTACAACTAAATTAGAAAAAAGTAATAGATATAGCTTTAAAGTAATTACTAAGTCTATAGACTATGTTAATAAAGATAAAACAAGATAATATGAATAAATATGAAACGCCTATTAATATGGGCATTGTAGAAAATACTCCTCAGCCAAATGTTAACCCTATAACTGGCCAGATAGAGTATGCAGAATCTATGCCAAACAGAGCCGCTGCACCAAATAGATCAATTAATGATCTTACAGCAATCAACTCTAGTTATCCATTAGATCCAAACAAAATACCAGCATCACAAGGAACTATAACTGCTAAATTTGGTTCAATAGCTAAATATATGGATGATCCAATTAAAAAAATGGATCCCAATTATAACGGTGTACCAGGTGTGCAAAAAGAAGATTTTGAACAATTTAAAAATAAATAATTATGCCAAGTTACGGAGAAAAACAAAAATCAGCAGGCGTAGACATTAGTAAAGCTATAAAGCCTGTAGGTGAAAGAAAAATGGTTTCTAAAGATATGACCATTAAAACTACATTAAAAATTGACAATTGCGAGTACAAAGGAAACCCAGTATTAAACGCAAACAAATAATAAGTATGGAAGATTTGAAGTTGTATTTGCTAAATGCTTCTTCATTTGCTTTAGCCACTTTAAACTGGGTTGAGCCAATGTTAGAAATACTATTATTAAGTTTGACAATAGGTTATACTGT
>Ga0181412_1000924_pt1 | contig 11808 bp, 15 predicted proteins | sample 35SPOviralmetaG_FD_130113 | JGI IMG/M metagenome (GOLD analysis project Ga0181412, IMG submission 130113) | Marine viral communities from the oligotrophic San Pedro Time Series (SPOT) site, San Pedro Channel, CA, USA - 35 SPOT_SRF_2012-08-15 | ecosystem: Environmental > Aquatic > Marine > Strait... | reverse complement strand
TTCAATCTGCTTAAATTGAGCAGAATTCATACCTTCAAGAAAATCTTTCAATTCCGTATTGGTAACATCTGTAGAAGCCCAAACATCTTCTTCATTATAAATCTTTTCTACGCACTGAGAAATAAGTTCAAATGACTTATCCATATCAATAGTTTCGTTAGGATCAAAATTAGTCTTAATGAACTCATCAAGTGATGGATACTTCATTTCTAAAAAGAGTCCATCACCTAACTCAATAGTTTTATTATGTTTTTTATCTTTTTGAATTTTTATATCATCAACACTAATAGTTGTTTTTACTTCAGTTACTCCATCATCAGGACAAATCAAATTGACCTCAATATCTTCTCCAACAGATTTTGCCCTAATATTAAGGAACAAGAATTCAATATCAAATGTTGGTAGTTTATCTACCTTAATACCTTTTGATTGAATACAATTATTCAGAACCTGTTGAACTGCATTACTAATTTCTTTAGTATTCTCAGTTTCTAAAGCTAATACTAGAACTTTTTCCTCTTTTACAAGGAAAGGTCTATATTTTATCTTTTGTTCAGTTGAAGGTAGTACCAAGTCATAGATTGGAGTACTAATCTTGGGTAAAGGCATAATGTCCTATAACAATTTCATAATTATATTTATACCCTATGTTCAATCTTCTTTAATATACCTAATGTAACTAAACGAAGCAGTAACCTTCAAGATTTCTGACTGCTGATACGATATTGGAATAGATGCGATACTTTGGGGGAATGCACCTATAAATGTATAATTCATTTTTGCAGCCATTCTCTCTTTATCTTTTTCAAACTTTACCAACTGTATGCTTCCCTTATACTCTGAAGGATAATTCATTCTATAAAACGCATTTGGTGCTAACATATCCGATCTTCCTTGCCCTGGAAGATTTTCACCCAAACAATATGCATGCCATGATTCCAAAAATTCAGGAATTATATAATCATTATCAACATAAAAAGTTAAATCTAAAGTATCATCAAATATTCTTCTATAAACCATTTTTTCAGTTACACCAGCAAAATCACCAGTTGCTTCATGAGTAGCACTTCCTGATCCTGGTATAGACGCTTCACAACATAATAACTTAGCTTTTTGCTGATTACCGGACATTCCAGAAGAAGCGAAAAATGGTTTATTATTAACCGCAGTAGTACAATCTACCATGTAAACCGAAGTTTGAGCTAGAGTTAAAAAATCATCTTTTATATCATCATAACTAAAATTTTCTGGTCTTAACGTTGCCATCTATAAATAATGCTTAACCGTATATATTATGTATAACACATGGGGCAACCTATAAAAAGTAAGTATCACCCACAATATCCAGAAAAATACGTTGGGGATTCAAAAAATATAATTTGTAGAAGTAGTTGGGAAAGAAAATTTTGTAGATGGTGTGATCTGAATGAAAATATTTTAAAATGGGGTTCTGAAGAGTTTTGTATCCCATATGTTTCTCCAGTTGATAGGAGAGTTCATAGATATTTTCCAGACTTCATAATACAAGTAAGAGAAAGAACGGGGAAAATTAAAAAATATGTAATAGAAGTCAAACCATTCAAACAAACACAACCACCACAAAAAGGGAAAAAATCTAAAAAAACTCTTATAACAGAATCAAAAACCTATGCTGTAAATCAAGCAAAATGGAAAGCAGCAGCAGAATGGTGTAAAGATAGACTTCTAGAATTTAAAATTATTACAGAAAATGAACTAGGAATTAAGTACTCTAAATAACTTATATTAAGTGCTTTTTTACTGTTTATAAATGGCGAGATCTCAAAGTCAACAAGCAAAAGCAAATAGACAATTAGCAAAAGCTGGTTGGATAGACGAAGGAGATGGTACATATGCCCTTGGACCAAAACCTTTTAATAGTGAATTGACAGAACAAGTTCTTTATAAAGTTAATAAAGACACGGCAAATACAGAAGTATACAAAGTTTCAAGATCAACTTTAGAAAGAAGTCTTTTAGCATCTATCGATGCTACCACAGGAAAAATAACATCAAACAAAGATAACTTTATTACATTCTATAATAACGATAAACAAGCGCATAAATTATTAATAGATACCGCAAAAGCAGAAACATCTAAAAATGTTGTACACATGATACAACCAGAAACTGCTGTTATATTATCACAAACATCATCATCCCCATACAAAGGTGGATTGGTAAATTTAAATCCAGAAGAAATAGAAGAACCAGGTTCAAACGAAGGTCCTTTTTTTGAAGTTGTAGATTTATCGTCAACGTCCACAGCATCGACTATCGATTTCTCTGCAATTACTCAGGCTGAAAGAGATGCAGCAAAGAATAATCAAATTATTGATGAGAGCGGGAAAGTAATCGGATCAACTACTTCAAGAGGTAGTGATGTCACTAACGCAAAATTAACACCTGAACAGTTAGCAGCAGTTCAGCAGGAACAAAATATTAACAATCAAAGTGATGTTGATGGATATCCAGTTCCTGAAGGTTCTCAACCAATATCACCTTCTTCTTCACAGACAGGATCTAATTCTAGTAGTGATGATAATGTTTCTGCACAAACTGCTGATGAAAGAAATGCTGCACAGTTTAAGAGAAGTAATAAAGGTGGTACAAATAAAGGTCATATGCAATACCCCGAAACTATGAACGGGGATAGAATAATGTTTCAAGTGGTTGATTATCAAAAATCTGGTCTTGGGGGCGAAAATGGATTTGGAATTGGACAAGCATCGAAAAGATCGACAAATATACTTTCTACGATTTTCTTACCTATTCAGAGAGGCTATGGTGATACCTTAGCATGTAACTGGGGAGAAGGTGAGATAAATCCTCTAACAGCAATGGCTGCAAGTCTTTCTTATTCAACAATAATGACAGCAGCAGAGACGGGTAATCTAGGAGATGCTGCTGGGACTTTTCTTAGTGGATTGAACAGTCGTGCTAATACATTAATGGGAAGTGAAGGAAATGCGGAATTAAAACAAATGACTGCTGCATATTTTGCAGCACAAGCAGTTGGTATGCAAGGATTCTTATCAAGAACTGCAGGTGCTGCAATAAATAATAACTTAGAGTTATTATTCCAAGGACCAACACTAAGATCTTTTAATTTTCAATTTAGATTAACACCAAGATCTCAAAATGAATCAAATGAAATTAGGAGAATAATTAAGACGTTTAAGATAAATATGGTTCCTGAAGCGTCTCAATCTAACTTGTTCCTTAATGCTCCTAGAGTATTTGATATTCAGTACATGACCACTATAGGTGGAGGAACAAAACTTCATCCATTTATGAATAAGTTTAAACGTTGTGCATTGAGAGATTTTAGTGTTAATTACAGTCCAGATGGTCAGTACATGACCTATAGTGATGCTGGTATGACGGCATATGAACTATCGATGACCTTTGCCGAACTTGATCCAGTACTTGCAAACGATTACGAGGGTGTAGACGACACCTCTTCAATGGGATTCTAATGTCAAACTATTTTAGCAAACTACCAAATCTTCTCTACATTGATAGAGGAAATAAAGAATTAAGAACTTATGCTCGCGCAAAAAATTTATTCAGAAGAATAAAGATAAGAGAAATAAATGATGATCAATTAACAAATTTTGAATTCTACAATGTATTAGATGGAGAAAGACCCGATAGTGTAGCATTTAAATTTTATAATGATTCAAGTCTAGATTGGGTTATATTATTAGCAAATAATATACTCAATGTACAATCGGAATGGCCATTAGATAACCAAACTCTAGAAAAACATTTAGATGAAAAATATGGAGATACCTTGTATCAAATTAAACACTACGAAAGTATTGAAGTAGCAAATAGTGTTGGAGAAGTAATATTTCCAAAAGGTATAGTAGTACCAGAAAAATATAGTTTTACTTACTTTGATGTCGGTACAAATCAATATCAAACTGTGATAGGAATGACTTATGGTGTAACAAACAACATTATTGAGCAAAGAAGGCAAAATAAATTAAGAGCAATAAGAATTTTAAAACCAGAGTATGTTGATTTAGTGGAACAAGAATTAGAAGAAATGATGAAGTATAAAGAAGGAACTTCACAATATCAAGGAAAATACCTGAAAATGGTTGATGATATTAGAATAAATTTATAAAAAAAAGGGGTCTTATTGACCCCTTAGAATATTATAATATGCTGCTATCACTAGAAGAGTGAGACAAACCCTTTCATAGGTCCATCTCATCAGATCGTAATTCCAAAATCTTCGCGAGCAATTTTTTTGTAAGGTCCGCCTGGGTTAGCATCACGGATATCCTTAATCTTCTTGAGTTTTTGATATAAAGAAGTATCTCCTCCAAGAAGAAGAGAACTTACAATAGTTGCAAGTTCTTTATCACTAATAGGTAGATCCATCTCACCCCTCAGCTAGTTTTTGAAAGTAAGATAATGCATCATCGTCTTCTTTTTCAGTAATATCGGGACTATTAAAGTCGCGACCTTCACTCAGAGAGTCAAGTTCATTCTTCATGGACTGAGGAACTGGAGTAGTTTTACTCTTACGATAAGATTGCTCAAGTTCATCCATAACCGACTCCTCAGTTGTAGGAGTAGGAGCACTGAAAGATTCATAAGTCTCTTCCTGACGACGAAGTTCTTCCTTAGGAGACTTCTTACCAAGAACCATATTCAGACGCTTTTCAAGATCTTCATAAGACTTGAACTTATCAGTAGCAACTAGTTCTGCAAGAGAATACTGCTTCTTCCAGATTGCTTCCATTGCATCATCATCCTGAAGGAGAGGACCAGGTGCAGCAAACTCAGAAGAGTCATAGTTCCAATAACCTGCAACCTTCTTCAGTTTCAGTTTGAAGTTTGCACCACCCCAGAAATCAAAGGGGTTGATTGCCTCTTCATCTTCAAACTCAGGTTGCATTGCTTCCATGATCTTATCAAAGATCTTCTTACCAAACTTATAGAGGAAGACTTTACCTTCATTATGAGGATTAGCAGGATCCTTCACAACATAGATGTTTGCAAAGTAAGAGAGTTTACGCTTCTGCTTGCGGACAGTATCCTTATCGGCATCGATACCACTGTTCCACAACTCACGATTGTGCTCAGAGACAGGATCCTTACCACCAATAGTGGTCAAGGAGTTCTCAATGTACCAACCACCAGGGCCTTGGAAGGCGTGGGAGTACATCTTTGCCCAAGGTAGATCTTCACTATCAGGGGCAGGAAGGAAACGAAGAACTGCAAAACCGTTACCAGTTTTGTCCATCTCAGGTTTCCAGAGGCGTTCATCAGTATTAGAACCACCCGTTTTGTTAGACTTCTCGACTTCTTTGACTAGTTTCTGAGTCAGAGATCCGAGAGAAGATTGCTTTTTAAGATTTGCGAAAGACATAAGATTCTTTAGATTAGTTGGATTTGGCCTGTTGAGCACCTACACATTGTAGGGCACTCTGTATTTAGTGTCAAGGGATATGCTTCTCAAAGTTTGGTGTGACCCTGAACACAGCAGATGTTCTATAGACATATTTCTCAGTGGGAGCAAGACCCCTGTGTGGGTGTGGCGAAGGGATAATTAAAATCCTACCAGGGACATACTCATATTCTTCAATGACCCGAGCATTGTTATCATACTTCTCTAGTAACTGAAAAGAAGCTGGACCCCACTCTTTTTTCCACGTAGGATTAGTCATTACTAAAATAGTAAACTCATCATCATCATCAGCATCAGCATCTGCATGACAAGTACCATCCATATCAATTCCTTGCAAATTTACTGATATAGTGCTAAGAAAAAATCTTTCATTAACAATATCTTCGACTGATTGGTATAATTCCTGAAATGCTGGATAAAATTCCGAGTTAACTTCAGTAATATCATTTATACCTTCTCTATGGAAAATAGTACAACCAATTAGACGATGAGATCCACTATGTCCATACGGTCGTGTTGTTCTATTTGCAATATTAGTAAAATTATATGGGAGTCTTGATACAGTATTTTCGTAAAATTCATGCAAAAACAGTGGATCAAATTTATCATCAAAAACATCACAAAGTTTATTCATTGACTTGCCTCAATTTTTTGCCGCATTGCTTTTAATAATTTTACCATATTACGGAACAAAATGTTCATATCCTCTTTTGGATCTAATCCCATCATAACAGCTGAGTCAAGTATTCTCCTCTTCATCTCTTTTGCTTCAGGATCCTCAGAAAGACACAATCTTGAATATAAAACTGTTTGTTTTTCAAGAAGAGTCTCCATGCATTCTATATGATCTATCTTGTCTTTCATACTCATTTCAGCAAATGAGAACATAGATCCATATAGTTTTTCTTGCAAATTTGAAATCTTTTTCAGTTCTTCTTGTACTATTTCGGAGTCGAAAAAAGTCATAATACTATCTCCCTCAGAGATTTTTTATAAGCAAATATGTCTATATTTAGAAATGGTGAATACTTTTTAATTTTTTTACTTACGGTTTCCCATACTGGATCCTGAATATCTTTATCAAAATCTTTTACAAATCCAAATATTTTATCAAGTATAGACAGTGTTTCTATAGAAATTTTTCCAGAAAGATGTTTTTTTAGTATAGGAGGATGTCCTTTTACCCTCGCAAATACAATATTTAGCTCTTGATCAGAAAGAATATCTTCCATCTCGTTCTTAAATGTATAAGACAGTGACTGATTTCTTTTTTTCCAGTCAACGTAATTACGCTCACCCTCTCGGATTATCTCTCCAATCCATAATGTGGAGGGATCACTTACACTTACGAAGTTTGATACGAAGAAATCAATGGTTTCTTTCTTACTTCTCTGCCTAGACAATTTTTCAAAAAAATACCTGTCTTTTCTCTTATAGAAAGATTGCACAGAGGCTCTACTCTTTCCACAATATTTGTGAAAGTCGTATGTATCCTTCGTGAAATGATTCTTCAGCGAAAGATACAACTTATAGCATTCAAATGGATTCATTATAAAAAACCTATATGCAAAAAATTTACCGGGGTTTTTTGCGCCCGATTTTTAGATTAAAAAACTAATTTTGCTCTAGAAGTTCGCTTCAAAAAGTTTAACTCCATAGCCTCATACTTTAACTTCTCCTTGAGAGGTTTAGTAATTAACTTGGGAACAGATTCAAGTTCGATAGAATTTTGCTCACAGAAATGAATAATCGCATCAATATACGACATGTTTTCTTTCTGAACAAGATTTTCTACCTCTTGAACAAACTTTGCTGGACAAAAAAACTTTTTTTCAAATGCTTTTTCTAACTCGTTTGTAATTTCATTTTTCATATTTTTCGAGTCGATGAGTAACAAACTCTCTAATATATTCTGTGAGTAGTTTGATGTACTTTGATTTATCGTATTCTTCATAGACGACACATTCTCCATTTTCACAAGACATTAAGATAACAAATTTTTTAACGATGATACCAGTCAATTCATACAACATACACGCATAAGCGCAACATTGAACGAAGTAACCGTCAATCCATTCCCTTGGTTTGGGTTTTTTGGAAGTTTTAAAATCAATGATTGCAAGTTCGCCGTTATACTCTGCTATACAATCTACTGTTCCAGCGATACCTAACTGCTTGCTATACATTGATCCTTCAAGACTATGTATGTTATCAATCTTTGCAAGTTCTGGTTTAGCAAGTTTGAATAAGATATCAGACAGTGGTTGAACCTGTGGGAGTTCTTCATTGTAGAGATATTTTTCTACAAGAGTGTGCATGTCCGTACCACGACTGGTGGCCTTTCTTGTAATACGATCTGCTTCTTCATTACCGACTCTCTTACGCCATTTCTCAAAGATCTTACGATTATAATGACTGGTAATAGAAGTTATGGAGACCAACTTCAGAAGGTCTCCATCTTCGGGAACTTTATAGAAACGAACACCATCAATATTTTCCCTTTGAAGTTTAGGGAGATCAATTTCTACATGATTAAACATAATTTATCAAAGTTTAAGTTCGTTTTTAGCTACTAAGTATTCTTTACAAAGTCCAGATCTAACAATATCTTCAAGACCAAATTCAATAATATCGAATGAAGGCATTGCTCTCAGAATAGTCATGAAATCTACGATTCCATTTCTCTCGTTTGTTTTTGTTAAATCGGTTTGCGTTGCATCACCACAGAATGCAATTCGAGTATTCTCGCCAACTCTTGTTATTATACTATCAAGTTCATGAAAATTCAAGTTTTGAAATTCATCAACAATAACAATAGCATTATCTAATGTTGTTCCTCTAAGGAAAGAAGTAGACCAGAAACTGATAGTTCCTTGAGTTTTGAGATTGCCATACAGCATTTCAAAATCAGCATCTGTAGGCATTTCAAACATATACTTTACCATATTCTTATAGGGAATCTGATAAAGAGATGATTTATCTTCATGATCTCCAGGAAGAAAACCAATTTCACGGGTAGCGACTAGAGAACGAACGATGTAAATCTTTTGATATGGAGAGTTTTCATCCAACACATCTCTAATAGCATTGTATAATGTAATAAATGTTTTACCTGTACCAGCAGCGCCATATGCAACCAATTGCTTATCATCTGCATATGAATCGAACAACCTCTTCTGATTGTCTGTTAGTGGTTCAATGTCGATTAAGAGATCATTATTGATCGGTTTCTTTCTCTTCATTTGTTTCGCAGTCAATCCAACTCCAATGGGTTGGTCTCCATGGTTCTTTCTCTTTTTAGGCATAAGATTTAAATAGGTTTGACGTAAGATCCAGGGGCAGCCGCTGCTTTTTTAAGAACATCATTCCATCCAGGATTTTTATTGACGAGTTTATCTTTCCACTCACCAACCTCACCCACACCAGGCATGGTTGATGGATCAGAGTAATCTCTAAGCCAATCAGGATTGTCATCCCTCCATTGATCCCATTCATGAATGCTCATCTTCACTTCTTTTTGTTCACCAGTTTTTGTATTAACAACAGGATATGTAGCCATAATTTAAAGCACCGGACGTGTTTATTTATTGTGTAAGTTTTTTTATCTGTTTACGAATTCTATTCTCTAATTTTTCAACCTTATAATGAGGTCCAAAATATACATTATCATAGTTATCTTTTATGTGTTCTCCAGTAAGTTCATCATACAACAACTTTGAGATTCCATAAGAATGACCAGAATCGTCACACAAAGGATCGGCAAAAAAGTTATAGTCAGGATACTTTTCAACAAGCATTCCGTTAACCATAATATTATGAAATATTCCTCCACCTAAAACAATATTTTTACAATCATTTAATTTCATTGCTTTTTCAATAACAAAGATAACTTTCTTCTCCAATGCTTTCTGTACTGCATATGCTAAGTTGACTCTCTTATCAAAATCATCTCTATATTCTCTTAATTGAGGATATGGAATATCATTTAACAGTAGAGATGGGTGAAATAAATTAGCATTAGAATCATAGTATGAACCTACATGAAATGGAGGAAGATTATCATCTTCTTTTCCGTATGGAGCCATCCCCATAGTCTTTCCAACGTTTTCAACACGATAACCAAGATATCCAGTTATTGACTCGTACATAACACCCGCACTAATAGATGATGCTAAACGAAGATTAGTAAAATCAAGACGAGTTTTGTAGAGATCTATAATAGCATCTTCTACATCACTCCAACTATGAAGGATATCTTCATACTCACTGGCTCTAAATGCATCTGTCGCTACTTCTTTATAGAGTAGTTTCCATTGGTTGTCCCAATTATCGTCATCCCTAATTTTACTAAAGACAGTAACATGCTCATATAATCTATGACCAAATTCTAAATCTTGTCCATCATAAAAATCATCCTGCATCAAAGGGACTAAATCACCAACATGTCCCCATCCATCCATAACAACACATGTTGCTTCATCAAATGGAGAGAGATAATAACCAGATGCAGCATGATTAATATGGTGAGTAGAAAGTTTATTTCTTATCACAAGAGGTAAGGGGTCCTCACCTGCGGCTTTAGCAGCATAGATGTCTTTTTCATCAATAAAATCACACCCGAAAGGATTATCATCAAAGTAATTACTTACAGAAATTTTATGTTTTCTCAAAGATACTCTACATATCTCTTGATCAGGAATATCAGTATTAGAAAATACCACCCAATCAAGATGTTTTGTATACTTTTTAACCTCAGTAAGAGAAACCATAGGCATGGTAAAATCTCTTTTTACACCACTAACTCTCTCTTCCTTTAAGAAAAAACAAATTGTTCCTTTATGTAATAGACATAGACTTGCTCCATGTCCCGCTACATTTATACCTAAAATCCAGTCTGTTTTTACAGAGTTACTACTCATATAGCCTCCAAAATTCTTGTTTTAAGTTCTTCTTTATCATATTTTGGACCTAGAAAAACATTATCAAAATTTACTTTTTCATTATCGTTTAAGTGACCACCTATACACGCAATTGGACCATTATCATAACTCCATAATAAAGCATGTCCTAAAGATTGTCCAGCATCATTTGGAATGGGGTCAACAAAAAAATTCATGTGTGGAAATTTTTCAGTTAATGCTGCATTATTAACAACATTTAAAGCACATCCCCCACTAAGAACAATATTTTTACATTCATAATTATCATCAATAGATTTTATTATTTCCTCATATACTTTTTCAAAAGATTTTTGCATCTTGTATGCTAGATTTGCTCTTTTCTCATCAGAGGATATAATTTTTTCTAACTCAGGATAGTTTACCTCATCAAGAGTTCTACTTTGAGTAAATAAATGTTTATTTGATCTAAGAGTTCCTTCAAGGAAAAATGGAGGAATGGAATCGTCTTCTTTTCCAAAAGCAGATAAACCCATCGTTTTTCCGCATTCTATATTATCAAATCCCAAATATGAACTAGTTACACCATACATAATTCCAATATCCATATGACTGGTGACTCTAACATTTGGTATACTGCTAAAGAATTCTTTTACCGATGGAGTACCTAAATCAGATGCTCCAGTTTTTTGTCTGGAATTCCAACATTGTAAATCATGAAGACCGTCTCTACGATTCGGATCATACATTGCAACTCTATCGAGCAATTGAAAATTATTTGGGAAGGATACTTCATAGATGCTGGTAGACTCATCTGCACGGATTGAAGGAAACGGTAATCCATGCGAGTCCAGATCATACCATTGATCGGTGGTGGATCCCCATCCATCAACTACTACGCATATAGCTTCATCAAATCCAGACGCATAAAAACCACAGGCAGCATGATGTAGATGGTGCTCATCAGTAGATTCGACCTGATCATCAGGGAGAGGAGCACCTTGAATGATATTCAACTTCTCAAGATGGTATTGTAAGTTCTTTAAGTGATCATAGTTAGACAAATTTGAAACTAAAAGTTTATCTAAAGATCTAGTATGTTTCGCTACTAGATGTAACGATTCAAAAGGAAATGAAGAGTCATGTTTATCTCTAGATATTCTTTCTTCTTTTATAAAGAGGTCTACCTTACCATCTTTTAAAAGAGTAATTGATCCATCATGGGCAGCAAAACTTATAGCCAATACCCATTCGTAATTATCGCTTTCCAGTTTGAAGTCTAATTTATTACTTCCCATTTGGATTCTCCACTAACATATTAATTTCTGGTAGATAAAGATAAGGAATCGTAGATAATTTAAGTGTTTCTATAGCATCCTCAGGAGTTTCTACTATTGGATCTCCAGCAAGATTGAACGATGTATTCAATAGGAGAGGAACCCCCGTCATTACAAAGAATTTAGAG
>Ga0181412_1000921_pt1 | contig 11816 bp, 8 predicted proteins | sample 35SPOviralmetaG_FD_130113 | JGI IMG/M metagenome (GOLD analysis project Ga0181412, IMG submission 130113) | Marine viral communities from the oligotrophic San Pedro Time Series (SPOT) site, San Pedro Channel, CA, USA - 35 SPOT_SRF_2012-08-15 | ecosystem: Environmental > Aquatic > Marine > Strait... | reverse complement strand
AATGACATCTGATCAAGTTATTTGGTCTGAACAAAATAGATTGCACATTGGTTATGACAATGTATCAAAAGGTGCTCCTGCTGCCAATGGTGAAACTGTTTTTTCAGTATCTGTTCCAGCTGGAAACGAAGTAGCTGTTAGAGTTAACCAAAACGTAGTAATATTTGATCCAGCTACTGGATTAACGTTGAAAGGTTTAATTACTGTAGCTCCAAACCCTGGTAATGCTGCTAATTTAGATTTTACAGCTGTATGTTATACTTCTGCCGATTTCACTGCTTTATCAAATGCTGACTTAAAAGTGTTTGTTTATGGTTCTGATTTCGCGAAAGGAACATTAGGTATGGAAGGATCAGTTACTCCATCTTTTACTCAGTTCTCTAACAAACCAACTATTATTAAAGATAAGTATTTAGTTAATGGTTCTGACACTGCTCAGATCGGTTGGGTTGAAGTTGCTACTGAAGACGGAACATCTGGATTCTTATGGTATATGAAAGCTGAATCAGAGACTAGATTAAGATATGAAGATTATCTTGAAATGTCAATGGTTGAAGGTGAATTAGCTGCTGCTGGTTCTGGTGTTGCTGGTTTTGCTGGTGGTACTAACGGAACAGGTACTCAAGGTATGTTTGCTGCTTTAGAAGAAAGAGGTAATGTATACGCTGGTTTTTCTGGTGCTGCAAATCCTGGCGCTGGAGCTTTAGGAGATTTTGATCAAATATTATCTCAATTAGATTTACAAGGAGCTATTGAAGAAAATATGTTATTCTTAGACAGGGCTACTGCTCTTGACTTTGATGATATGATTGCTGCTCAAGCTGGTGGTGGATACAACAACACATCTGCTGCTTCTTACGGTTTATTTGATAATGAGTCTGAAATGGCACTTAACTTTGGTTTCTCTGGTTTCAGAAGAGGTTCTTATGACTTCTACAAAACTGACTGGAAATATCTAAATGATGCTTCTACAAGAGGTATGGTTAACGACATTAAAGGTGTATTAATTCCTGCTGGAACATCTACAGTGTATGATCAAATGTTAGGATCAAACATCAGACGTCCGTTCTTACACGTAAGATACAGAGCTTCTGAAACAGACGATAGAAGAATGAAATCATGGATTACTGGTTCAGTAGGTGGAGCTTATACTTCATCTCTTGATGCTATGGAAGTTCATTATCTTTCTGAAAGATGTCTATGTGTACAAGCTGCTAATAACTTTGTATTATTCGTAGCGTAATTTATTAACTTTTAAAACATAAATTATGTCGAGTATAAAAGTAACAAACTTTGATAACACATCGTATAGTATAGCTACGGGTAATCTAGTAATGGAAAATCCAGCTTTTGGGGCAGATGTAACAACATTTGAAATAAATGGTGATGTAAAAGCTATACCAATGTACGATATACCTGATACTATCGGTGAACAAGGTAATTGGCCTATTAATATAGAATACGGTTATAGAATGGTAGTTCTTTCTCCATCTTCATTTGGATATCCAGACTTAGGTGGAACTAGTGCTGATTGGCAAGATTATCTAAATTTAGATGGTTCTGCTTCGATTGGAAGAATGAACAAAACATTGTCCATGAGCGAAAATGTTCAAGTTGATTTTAGTTTAATATACGCTTGGAATGAAAATGCTGGTAGTCTATCTTCAGAAGACTTAAAAGCTCTTGAATCAGAACTAGCTTCTGCAACTGCTACAGCTGCTAAAGAAGCTGCTGAAAGCACTGCTGAATGTAATGAGGCTGTCGATGGTGGTGGTTCATACACTTGGCCAGATGGTCACGTTTGTGACAGTGCTGCTTGCTGTACTAGCTATTCTGCTATATATGCTGAAAAAGTGTTGAAAGACGCTTTGTTAGGTGCATACAGTGCAGCTGGTATAACTATAGAGGGTACAACTAGAAAACACATCTATAAATTTCAATTACCTGCTGAAGAAGAAGGAGGAGAATAGTAATTTATAATAATTAAAACAGCCCTTTTAAAATAGGGCTGTTTAAAATTCAAAAAAAAATGGAAAAAAGAATAATAAGTTACAACGTAGCTCAGCCTTTTGATGGAGTACCTACAGGTAATCCATTACCAATAGCACCAGGAGAAATCGCTAATCAATACACTGTAGCTATACCTGATGAAAAGGTTTTAGATGCAGAGTGTATACATTTAGGAGAGGACGGTGCTGTAGTTTTATTTACTGTTGAAAACGCTGGTGTTTTTAGCTATAGAGAAATAACTATATCATCTTTACTCACTCAAAGATATGATGTGGTTAAAGAATATAAAGACCAACTAGCCGCTAGTGGTTACACTGGTTTAGCTGATAGTGTTGTTGAAAGTTTTACAAATTGGGATATTGACGCAAGTTTTAACCAACTTAACGTATACGCAGAGGCTGCTAAAAACTTTACTAAAGATCTTAGAAAAAGATTGTCTAGTACTGAAAACACTCTATTAGAATTACAATATGCTATAAATTTTGAAATAGATATTATGAAAAACTATACCATTGGTGACAGCGTAAGAAAAGTTGTTAACGGTGAGTTTTATAATTCAGCGCGAAATAGTATGACTACTGTTTTTGAAAGTATGATGCAAGATGGAGATGCTAGAGCAGAAACTGCTTTAGGATCATTTGAAAGTCCAGATGGTAGCTTTATAACGTTTTTCAAAGCCGGTAACGGTATTTCACCTTTAATAGAATATACAAATGCTGGAAAAGCTAATGCTTTAAAAGCTGGTGAAGATAAGTTAAATACAGCAACAGCTGAACAAGCTGAAGGGTATTCTAAAGCGTATCCAAGACAAAAAGAGAGAAAATAAAAAAAAATAAATAGTTAAATAAATTATATTATATTATATTATGTCAGAAAATAAAAACAAATGGGAATTAAAAGATAGAAACTATTATCTTTTAAATAACAAGTCACCATTAACATATACTTTAAGGTCTAAGCATACTGGAAGATTTCCTTTAATGCACTTTGATGAAGAGAAAGGTTATCAAAGAGAACTTAGATATGCTAGTAATCAAAAATCTGTTTTTACAGATGAGCAACAAGGTATGTCTACACTTGAGCATGTTGTTTTTAAAGACGGAACATTATACGTTCCAAAAGAAAAACAAAACTTGCAAAAGCTACTTTCATTGTACCACCCAGATAGAAATAAAAAATTCGCAGAATTAGATAGAGTTCAAAACGCCGAAGATGATATTGATATTATAGAAGCAGAGTTTGAAGCTATATCTTTAGCTAGAGAAATTGATATAGAGCATTGTGAGGCTATATTAAGAGTTGAACAAGGTTCTAAAGTTTCTAAGATGAGTTCTAAAGAGATAAAAAGAGATTTACTTATATTTGCTAAGAGAAATCCGTTATTGTTCTTAGAACTAGCTAATGATGATAATGTTGAATTAAGAAACTTTGCTATAAAAGCTGTTGAAGCTAGAGTAATAAAGCTTTCTGCTGATCAAAGATCTTTTTCTTGGGCTAGTAATGGTAAAAAATTAATGACAGTTCCTTTTGAAGAAAACCCTTATTCAGCTTTTGCTGTTTGGTTAAAAACAGATGACGGAGTTGAGGTTTATAAATCTATAGATAAAAAGTTAAAATAACTTTTAACCTGTAATAATAATAAAAGGGCGGCATGACGCCGCTCTTTTTTTTGTTAAAAAAATATTAAAATGGCTATAAACGTAAATACAGTGTATACTACTGTTTTAAGTATATTAAACAAAGAACAAAGAGGTTATATAACACCTGATGAGTTTAATAAACTTGCAACACAAGTTCAACTTGAAATTTTTGAAAAGCTTTTTTCAGACTATAGTCAGTACTTAAGAATGCCTAAGACAGATGCTGAGTTTGCTTCTAAAGTTGATCTAACATATGAAGAAATACAGTTTTTTGAAGAAACTAGCGATGCCGCATCCGTTAGCAATAATGTTTACGTACAACCAACAGGTATACATAGGCTTGGCTCTGTTTACTATAACTACTACTCTAATACAACAGAGATAAGTATATTAGATAAAAGAGAATATACTCAACAAATACTTTCCCCTATATTAAAGCCTTCTGTTAACTTCCCAATAGCAACTTACCAAGATGATAAATTAACAGTGTATCCTAAATTTGATACTCCACTAGCTTCTGATATTACTTTTAATTACATTAGAAAACCAAAAGATGTAGTGTGGGCTTATGAGATAGGAACATTAGGTCAATACATATGGGATGGTGCTGGAGGAACTGGTCCTTTTATACCTACTACAGGATCTCAAAACTTTGAAATAGGTAACGTTTTTCAAACAGAAGTTATATTAGAAATATTAAAATACGCTGGAGTTGTTATAAAAGACCCTCAACTAATACAATCTGCTTCCCAAGAGATACAATCTAATGAGGCTAATAAAAAAACTTAAAATATGGCACTGATAACTGAAACAAATGCACAATATTATTCTGGTCAACAAAAATTTATTGGTGATGGTGCAAATCAGGAGTTTACGTGTACTTTTAACACTAACTTAATTGAAACTATTTTTAACGTTTCAAATACTAACTTTGAGGTTTCTGTAGATGGTGTTTTACTACCTGATCCAAACTATAGTTACACTTTAATACAACCTAACATAGTTAATATAACTCCTGCTCCAGGTTTAAACTCTGAAATTATAGTAAAATTAAGCCAACCTTCTATATATAATAATTATGGAAGTTATGAGTATATTTCTCTTACTGATATTATAAATAATTTTATAGTTGCTTATGTAGGTGTTGATAAGCTAATACCAAGAGTTAAAAAGTCTGATGTAATATTTCACGCAAAGAGAGGATTACAAGAGTTTTCTTACGACACTTTAAAGTCTATAAAGTCTCAAGAGTTAACAATACCACCAAGTCTTTCATTACCAATACCTCAAGACTATGTGAACTATGTTAGATGTTCTTGGATAGATAAAGTTGGTGTTCAAAGAACAATATACCCAACAAATAATTTAACTATGTCACCTGTTCAATTGCTTATACAGGACAATGAAGGTATTCCTACACAAGATAATTTAGAGAAAAACCTACAAGCTCAACAGTCTCAAACAGAGGTTAGATGGAGAAGTAGTGAAGATCCCTATATACAGGAAATAGATGAAAACTTAACAATGTACTCTTTCGAGTGGTGGAGACAAAGTTATGGTCAAAGATATGGGTTAGAACCTGAATATGCTCAGTCTAATGGTTGGTTTAACATAAATAAAAGAAACAATACTTTTAATTTTTCAAGTGACTTAGTAGGTAATCTTATAATATTAGAGTACATATCAGATGGTTTAGCGTATGATCAAGATATGAAAATACCCAAAATGGCTGAACAAGCCATGTACATGCATATTGCTTATTCTATATTGTCTACAAGATCTAATATACCTGAACACATAGTTCATAGATTTAAAAAAGATAGATCATCACAATTGAGAAATGCCAAGATAAGATTACAAAACTTAAAACTAGATGAAATAGTTCAAGTTTTTAGAGGTAAATCTAAATGGATTAAACATTAAATATGGCTTCAGAAATAAGAAATAACTTTGTTCAGTCTAAAATGAATAAAGACTTAGACGATAGACTTTTACAACCAGGCGAGTATAGAGAGGCTTCTAATGTAAATATAAGTAGGTCAGAAGGAGATGATGTAGGAGCTTTAGAAAACGTGTTAGGTAATGATTTATTATCTAATTTTAATTTCAACACTCCTGGTATTGAAATTATAGGTTATATATCAGATGAAACAAATAATAGAGCTTTTTTTATGGCTACTAATTATACTGATTCATCTGAGGATGGTGTTAGTAATTTCGCTCCATATTTCTCATATCATGCTATATTAGGTTATGATTTTTCTTCTAACGTTTCTTACACTTTAGTATCTGGTTCTTGGCTAAACTTCTCAAAGAGAAGTAATATATATGGTATAAATATTGTAGAAAATCTACTATTTTGGACAGACAATAGAAATCAACCTAGAAAGATAAATATAGATAAAGCTATTGAAAATTCTAGTTATTATATCCAAGAAGAGACTATATCAGTTGCTAAATACTATCCTTACAACGCTCCTTATATACACGACGATGTACTAGTAGATTACTTAAGTTGTAAACAAACTAATTTAAAACCAACTGCTGCTAGCTCTGTAAATTGGATAAATAATACACCTGTAACTGATATACTTGTTAATGAAGCAAATTTTAATAAAGTTAAAGTTTCTTATATATATAAAAGAACAGAACAGGATTTTCAAATATGTACAAGACTTGATGTTCCACCAGGGGTTAGCTTAAACTATGAAGCTAATCAACGTGACAGATATGGCGGAAGTGTTTTTTGGATAAAAGAAAAAATAAGTGCGGCGTCAGGTGTAGAGATTAATGGCAATAATAAAGGTGAGGGATATACTGCTGGAGATGCATATACTGTTGCAAGTGGTGGTTCTGGATCAGGCGCTGGACTAAGTATTGAAGTTTTAAGCGTTGATAGTGTAGGTGGTATAACTGCTCTTCAAGTATATGATACCCCTTCAACTGCATTTCTTGAAACTGGTGGAAATGGTTACTCAGTAAATGAAGTTTATAGTGTTAATGCTCCGTTTGGTGGACAAGATGCTCAAATAAAAATCACAGCTGTTGATTACAAGTTAAGACTTAACGGTTTAGCTAGTAGAAGTTTGCCCACAACAACAACTTCAGGTACTGTTAGATTTACTTATCCTACAGCTACTAATAAAAGTGAAAAATGGTTACCTGTAACTTGCATAGGTCAAGTGACAGAGGCTGACCCTAATTTTGCATATTACCCTTTTATAGATAATTTTGTTACTAATACCCCTGCTAAGTATTTTATGCTACAAAATATAAAAGGTAAGTGGCCTGAAGTGGGTATGAAACTAACTTGTCCTGGTAAAGATAATCCTTGGGATTCTAATGGTGGTATTCTAAATCCAGAGTATATTATTACTCAAGTTATAAGAGTTAAATCTGAACAGAACGGTAATATAACTAGACAATGTGCAAACGAGCCTTTTCAATACCAGTATAATTCAACATGTCAAGATGTTGAAATTAATGAAGGAAGTATATCAGGTACATGTTTGTTAAGGGTTAACTACGCGCCTTATGATAACGCTAATCCACCAAATCCATTAATAGTTGCTGGAGATTATATTCAGCTTCAATCTCTAAATCCACATTATAGTTCTGAATGGCCAGGAGATGAATCTTTTTTAGAAGATAAGTTTGTTAGATTTGCTTATAGATTTAAATTCGACGATGGTGAATATTCTTTAATATCTCCTTTTACTCAACCTGTTTTTATACCTAAACAAAACGGTTATTTTTTAGATTATGTAGATGAATCTGATACTACAACAGTAAAAAAGCAAGAAGATGATGTTGGTGCTAAGACAATAATTCCATTTATGGAAAACAAAGTAAACAATGTAGGTATAAACATAGAAATGCCAACTATTGTTTCAAACCTTAAACAAAAATACAAAGTTGCTGAAATAGATATACTATATAAAGAGTCTAATAGTTTAAATATAATGTTAATTCAAAGTATACCTACTGACTCTGACGAAGTGACTAATAATAACTCTTCAATTTTTAAGTACGACTATCAATCTAAAAAACCTTTTAAATTACTACCTGAAAGAGAAATAACTAGGGTTAGTGATAAGGTTCCTGTTAGAGCATTCACGCAGTCAATTGTAGGTAATAGAGTTGTATATGGCAACTTTTTAGACAAACATAGTCCACCTGATGGATTAGACTACAATGTAGGTATTAGTGCTAAATACAGTTTAGATCAAAATTTAGGTTGGAAATTTGCAAATAGTATTCAGAGCGTTCCACCTTTTAATCCTACTTTTTCAATAATTTCATATCCTAATCATTCTTTAAAACAAAATAGAACTTATCAAGTTGGTGTTGTTTTGTCAGATAAATATGGAAGACAATCAGATGTTATATTATCAAAAGATGAAGAATCTTCATTTGTTTTACCTTATGGTGGGCCTAGTGGTGCAACATATGTTGGTTCATCTTTTGCTCCTAATACTTCCACAACTAGATTTGGAGGATCAACTGTTTATAGTAAGTATAATGATTTTTTTCCTGACTATCCTGTGCCTTCTTGGGCAGCTGGTAGAATAGGAGAGAATGGTGGTTGGGTGTATAGAGATGGACTTTGGAATGGTGATAGTTTAAAAGTTTTATTTAGAGAAAAAATACCTTCAATTCAGACTGGTGAATTTGAAGAAGGCTATCCAGGTTTACAGAAGCCTCAAAAAACATCTTTAACAGTTAATGGTAACGTGGTAAATGATAATGAAATAGAGTTTGATGAAAAGCCTTTAAATGTTAGAGAAGGAGATGTTTGTTTTGTTGATTCAACTTGGTGTGTAGTTACAAGTGTAAATGTAAACGATTTTAAGGTTGAATTAAATCAAAATGTTGATGTAAATAATAGTACAAATATAATTTTTTATGGAAATGCTAATGAGTTAGGATGGTATACTTATAAAATTGTTGTTAAACAAACAGAACAAGATTATTACAACGCTTATTTACCCAACGTTAGTTTAGCTAGTGAAATATCAGCTTTAGTAAACACTCAAGAAAATTTTGGATTAAGCAATAATGGTGGTACATACTACACTAGCTTGATATCAGATAATATAAATAAAATAGCTGCTGATGTAACTAAAGTTCAACCAGAGCAAACTCAATTTAGCACAAGCGATGATGTGTTATATCCTAGAGTAGGCTATAATAGCACTTTGCCGAGCGTTGTTAATGACGGTCCTTATTCTTCCGGCTTCTTTCAAGCTCAACAATCCGTTCAAGTTAATGGTATAGGTAAATTGGAAGATTTAGGTTTACAATCAGTTAAACTTAACGGCGTTAAATTAGGTAGAGTACTAGGCATAGCTTGTGCAGTTACAACTTGTGCAGCTGGAATTGGTAGAGTTGTTTATAATTTAGCTACTACAACTGATGGTGATGGTGAAGGTTGTAGAGTGAAAGTAGGTGTAACTACTGCTGGTGGTGCTTTACCCAACTATGTAGTAGTAACAAATCCTGGAAGAGATTATAAAAATGGAGATACAATAACTGTTCCGGCTAGAAGTTCTTCATCTTCAGGATATGTAGAAGGTCAAGCCACTTGGAGTTCTTTTGAATTTGTATTAAGTACAGGTACTAGTCCTTTTGGTGTAGATGAACCTTTTGGAGAGGATGTAGAACCTAGACAATCACCTGGTTTATTCAACGCCTCTTCAAACCCAAATGTGGCCGTACTGTTTAATAACGCTAATCTACCTATAGGTCAAGATTCAGATTCAAGAACAAATGTGTTTAGTGCTTTTGAAATAAAACCTTTAAACTCTAATTTGGATATATATTGGGAAACATCTACATCTGGTTTAATATCTGAATTAAACGAAGCTATAGAATATAATGTAGATGCACAAGAGTTAACTTAAAACAAATTCATAAGTTATGGCACAAATAATTGAAGTAGATTTTTTTAATACTTACGTTTTAAAAAAGAAAGAAAGCACGATGAGATTATACAACCCTGGTGGGGATAATCTTAGTATTTCTAACTCTAGGTTTGTCGATACCTCAGCAATTGGAGAGGGTTATGGAGATCCAATATTAGAAGGTAGTACTGATATACAATTCTTTCCAAAGTTTATGGGAAGAAGATGGTATGTAGAAGAATCTAGAATAAAAGGTGGTTTTAACAATACTGCAACTGATCAAGGTGTAAGAGCTTACTTAGATGAAGAAAACCCTCTTCAGCAAAAAAGAATAAATACTTTGATATATTCAGGTATTTATAATTCTAGAACAGGTATTAATAACACTAACGTTTTTAGTGTTGCTGATGCTATAACAAAATCCTTAGATATTTCTCATGGTAGTATTCAAAAAACTTTTGCAGAAGAAACAAACTTAATAGTTTTTCAAGAAAACAGAATACATAGAGCTTTAATAGACAAAGATACTATATATACAACTGAAAGTGGTACTCAAACTCAAGCTGGTGCAGCTGTTATAGGTCAGTTCATACAGTACAAAGGTGACTATGGAATAAGTAAAAATCCAGAATCTTTTGCAATATATAATAATAGAAAGTATTTTTCTGATAAAAATAGAAATGCTGTTTTGAGATTAGCTAATAATGGTTTTACTGAAATAAGTGCTTACGGTATGATGGATTATTTCAGAGACAATTTAGCTGAAATAAAAAATGAATATACAATAAACACTATAGGGAGCATACTAAGTTCAGGAGGGGCATTAGGTGATTATACAGTGAAAGTTTCTACTGCTGAAATAATAACATATGGAATGTCTATAGAAGGACAGGATGGTTATGTAACATTTATACAAGGTTTAGGAAATAACGAATATAATATTTTCAACTCTAAACCTTTTAACTCTTCTTTACCTGCTGTAGTAGTGTTTACTTATAAAACAAGGGGTAAGGTAATAGGAGGATGGGATATACATAATAAAAATTACGTGATATCATTGCAAAAAAATCCAAATCAAGTTGCTAATTCTACAGATCAATCTACTTATAAAACACTATCTTTTGATGATAAAGTAAACGGATGGGTAAGCTTCTTTACTTATAAACCTAATTTTATATTTAGCAATTTAAATAAATTTTATAGTATAGAAAACAAAGATTTATATAAACATTACTTTGTTAACGCACAAAACAACACTAGGGGTTTATTTTACTCTAATAGAGAACCTTCTAGTATAACATTTGTCTTTAATGCTCAACCATCTATGGTTAAAAACTTTTTAAACATAAGCTACGAGGGAAGTAATGGTTGGGAAATAGATAAGTTTGTCTCAGGTTTTGAAGGTTTTGACTCTGTAAATTCTAATTGGGAACAATTCCAAGATAGTATTTTACCTATAAAAAGTTATGATCAAGGTTTGTATAATGATCCAATAACTCAACAACCTAAAAGAGCTGGTTTCAATAGAAAAGAAAACAAATATGTTGCTAATTTAGTTGCTAATTCAGAAGTTAGACCAAATGAGGTTAGGTTTGGACCTGAAATTACAGGTATTAAAGGTTACTTTGCTACGGTTAAATTTAAAACAGATGAAGATGACGCTAACATTTCTAAACCAGCAACAAACCTTGGTGGACCTAAAGAGTTATGGTCAGCAGCAACTAGTGTTATACACACAACGGGTTTTAATTAAATTAAATTAAATGAATAAAATACAAGTAATACAAGATTCTGTAAAAAATGTTATAAAAAACCCTATAGAAGGTGTTGATGTTTATGGTGACGGAAGCAGCATAATAGAAAATGATTTATTTCCACTTAAACATGCTTTTGCCGATCAAATATACTTAAGAGAGTTAACAATTAAAAAAGGTATGTTAATGGTAGGTGCAATACACAATCATTTACACATATTTTTTTTACTAAAAGGACATCTAACATTATCTACTAAAGATACAATTGAAGATTACGAAGCTCCATGTTATGTTGTTTCAAAGCCAGGTGTTCAAAGAGCGGTTTATGCAAATGAAGACTCTATAGTTGTAAACATACATAAAAACCCAACAAACACTAAAGATGTAAAAGAACTAGAAAAAGAAATTGTTTCACTTAACACGGAAGATTATGAAAAATACATTAACAATAAAAAATAGAATATTATGTCATTTGTAGGAATAGCAATAGTAGGAGGAACCTTATCCTT
>Ga0181412_1000913_pt1 | contig 11862 bp, 9 predicted proteins | sample 35SPOviralmetaG_FD_130113 | JGI IMG/M metagenome (GOLD analysis project Ga0181412, IMG submission 130113) | Marine viral communities from the oligotrophic San Pedro Time Series (SPOT) site, San Pedro Channel, CA, USA - 35 SPOT_SRF_2012-08-15 | ecosystem: Environmental > Aquatic > Marine > Strait... | reverse complement strand
CATTAGGAAAGGAAATCAAAGATGAAGGAAAAGGAAAATTACAAATTGGAAAACCACCTGCTAAATTTAATATAGATAAATCAAAACCATTAGGAAAAGTAATAAAAGTAGATAGTGTTAAAAATGGAATATTAACTACAAAACAATATGGAGAAATTAAAGATTTATCTGGTGAAGAAATATATAATAATTTAAAATCAAATGCTACGCCGATTTTTATGCCGTGGACTTCTTTCATTCCATCTATATTAATGACTATGACTTATATACTAAAAAATAATAGTAATGATTGTTCTGTTCCAAAAGAAACAATAGTAGCATTTGATAAACCTCCTAAAACAACTAAAACGAGTGCACAAAATCCTAATAGACAACTAATAGAAAATCTAGAAGAAGTAGCAAAAAGTATTATAAGATGTTGGATGAGAAGTAAAGTTGTTGCTATTCCTCTTCATGTATCTCAATCAGGAGGAGGTCGTGATAGTCATCATCAAAATCTTATCTTATTTAATACTTGGAGAATGGAAGCAGAACATTTTGAACCACATGGAGAAAAATTTTACGGACGAAGAAATGCTAAAGGAGAATTAAAAAAATTACAAGGGATAAATATGTCTACTGGAATTAAAAAATTAAATAAAGAAATAGATAAACAAGTTAAAAGTATTATGAATGTTGATACTCCTCAAACTCAAAAAGAAAGATTAAAGGAATTACAACAAGGATTTAAATATCTTCCTCCTGATGAAACTTGCCCTACAGATTTTCAAGGTTATAAAGGTTTTCAATCAAGAGATAGAAGTAGTGCAGGAGATAGAGAATATGAAGGTGTAGTTATTACTGAAATAGGAGGATACTGCACTATGTATTCATTATTTTATATGGACTTACGATTAAAAACATTAAGAAGTCCAGCAAAAGAAGTTGTAAGAAGTATATTAGGATTATTTAAAAAAGATTATGATCCAAATAGAGAAGAATTTAGAAAAAATATTAATGAAAGATATTTTGTAGATGGTATAACAAACTATTCACAATTATCAGCAGAACAAAAAAGAAATTATAATGAAGAAGATAGAATATTTAGGATGAATGCTAAACAGAAACAAGAAAGTTTTTTAAATTTAATGAGAGGTATGGCGAAATTTTCATTTGAAGAACAATCAAAAATGGTTGATAAAGGTTTAATTAGTAAAGAGGATTTAATAAAATCATTAGGAACAAAAGCACCTGTAGGAACACAAGCATATACAAATTATAAAAATGCAGTAGAAACTTATTTAATGGATGATTGGATTAAATTTACTACTTAATTTACTAAAAAATGATTAAAAAACATTAATAATAATAGATTAAATCATATAATACATCATTTTAATCTTAAATAGTTAATAAAAGCACTTAAAACAATAATTAATTTTAAAATTAATGTCTCTTTAAGTCATTTTTAGTAATAAAACGAGATTAAAACCGATATAATGACTATTTTTATATGTTATTTCATTAATAATATAAGATTATATTGAATTTTACAACATATTAAAATAAAAAATATAAAATAAAATATAATACTATTATATAATGAACCAACAATTAGATATTAAGGTTATTGAATGTAATAGACAATCTTCAAATGAATTACGAGAAGATAATGTAGAAGTTAATTCATCATGGAGGAATAATTTAAGTGATGTAGTACATTTAGAAGCAGGAGATAAAGTTTCTGTATATAGTTCATTTGTTAATGTTGACGGAGCAGGAAATTTAAATACTATGGATATAAAAGGAAAATCATTAGGAGTTAAACAAACTTTATATGATACTGAAATTACAGAACCTCCTGATTTTATTTATCAAACTCCAATAACAGATGATTATAATATGATTGGTGCTACTAAACAAGAAGTTTTAAATAGATGGAGACCTAATGCAGTTGGAGAAGCATCAACGGATCCAACTGGAAAAGAAGTAGAACTAAAAGATAATGAAATAAATATGGTTATTAGTTATTATAAAAATATGGATTTAGATGCTTATGTGCAACTTCCACGAAGATTTGTAAAAAATCATGATTGGTATGAAGATGCTTCTTTTGATTCAAATGGAGGATGGAATGAAGTAGCAGAGGATAGTTTAACAGAAGGAAGAGTTTTATGTAATCCTTGGAGTTGTTTTATGACTACTGATTATAAATATTATTTTATTGATGGTGATAATGGAAATAAAAATATGTTGAAATTAAGAAATAATGGTGATAGATATACTTTAATGATTAGAAATCTTTCATGGTGGACTGGATTAAATGATGGAGGTGCTAATCAACCTTCTACAAGTTTTAAAGTTGGTGGAAGTACTTATGCTCCTGACCCTGAAAATGCATATTATTATCAATATAAAGAAATTAAAACATTAACTATTCCAGCAGGTTTTAATAGTGCTGAATATATAGCAAATGAATTAACTAGACAATTACAAGAAATAACTCAAAATGATACATTTAGTTTAGCAGAACCTCATAGTCATAAAATTTTTGATAATATAAGTAGAGAAGCACCTTTTACAAGAAGATTAAATAGTCAAACTTATAAAGGATTTAATGCTGGAACTATTTTTAATTATGAAGAAGATAATTTTAATATGATTAAAAGTGCTGATGAACCTAGTGCTGGATTAACTGAAACAAATGCACGATTAAGAAGAGATTATTATACTAATTATCAATATGTCGCCATGAAACGACCAGATTTTTATGAATTAGGTCAACGAATTAATAGATGGAATGGAATAAAAGGTTTAACTATGGAATTTGAAGTATTCAATAGTAATCCAGTTATAACATTAGATTTAGAATATAATGAATATAATTTAAAATTATGGAAAGAGTTTTTGGAAGTTGAAGGAACTTATCCTGAATTTTGGTATAAAGAAAATTTAGCAACTGCAGATACAACAGAGAGTTTTTATAAAGATAAAAATATTAATATCAATAATAGTCGGTTTATTCATATGAATAGAAAGACAGACGAACATTATATAACTGCAAGAATTCCTGATGGAGAAACATTATTAGGGTTTAGTTATTATGAAGAAACAACTATTAATCCTTTTACTGAAAATGAAGATGATTTATCTAGTCAAGTTATATTTTTTCATTATGATCCATTACAAAAAGATAAATTTTATGATAATCCAGATACATCTCGTAATCAGTTTACTTATGGATTTGCTTCAAAAAGTAGTACTGGAAATATTGTAATTAACACAGAACAACTAGGAGGACTTCCTGATTTATTATTTAATGGAGGTGCTATTGAAAAAGAAAGAAAATTAGGTTTTGATTTCCACTGGAATTCTTATGGAAATACTGCTATTATGTTATGGACTGGAAAAGACTTAAAAAATATGAGTTCAAGTATAGATTTAAATACTGTGTTCGCCCAAACTCCTTCAATTGAACCAGATAAACCTACACCGACAACTATTCCTTTAGTTGACTATTCATTTAGTAGATATTTAAATGTTAGAAAAATTAATCAATCTTATATTGGTGCTGATAATTGCACAATTGGATATGATGGAACACATTTCTTTTTTAGTGATTTTCATACTCCTAAAAATATTGGAACTAATAGTAATGCTGGAAGTTTAGAAAAAATTGTTATTACTGATACTAATCATGAAGGAGATGCACCTAATAGAGAAGATTTCGTTGATGATGCTAATAGAGTTGTTTATAAAATGAATGTACTAGATGATTATATGGATTTTAGTCCAACACATTATCCTTATGAAAAAAGAAAAATTTATAGTTTAAATGATAATGAAGGTCAACCATCTACATTTGTAAAATACAAATATCAAAGACCAAATACAAATCAAGATTATTTTAGTATTTTTGATAGTATATGTGGAATTACAATTGAAGATTTTGGAATTCCAAAAGATAAATGGAAAGATAGTTTATGGGGATTAATGGGTTTTACTTATGAACAATTTGATAAAAATAATCCAAATGTAAGAACTCAAAGAATAGGAAGTAATAATACTCCATCATTAAATATTTTAACTACTAATGCAGATATTCCTATTGGAGATAGTAAAGTATATACTCAAAATACATTTGGTCAAAGTGCTTATAATAATCAATTTACTCAACCTTTAACCCTAGATGATAGAGTAAATCCAACTCCTCCAAATGGGTACCCCCTATATCCTACAATTCAACAAGCAACAACATCATTAAAAGTAGTAGCAGGTGATTTTCCTACATCTATGGCGAGGTCATATTATACAATAAGAAGTGATATAGTCGGTGGAAATCATTTTATAGGTGGAAAATTTGAAAATACACAAATGCCGATTGTTGCAGTTATAGATAAAATGAACCCTCAAGGAGATTTTTATTTTGGTACTGAAAGTTCATTACAATTTACTATGAGTGGAAATAGAATTTTATCTAGTGTTGCTATTAGTATACATGACCCCGATGGATCCTATGCTAATATAGGAGAATATTCATCAGTATTATTTAAGATTGAAAAACCTAGAAAATTAACATATAATATAGCACAAGAGATAATGTTGACAGAACAACAAAAAAAAGATAAAAAATAAATTGTAATTTACAATATTTTAATGATAGTAATGATAGTAATTATAGTAATCTTATTTCGGGAGTAGAAATATTTTATCATATCATTTTTATTTTATTCAATTGTAAATTCACCTACTATAATGACTATAATGACTATTTGAAATATTATTTAAACAAAAGACAATATTATTATATATAATAGATTATAGAAAACATAAATGGACGATATTATGATCCAAAAAGCAATTGAGCAATATCAAAAACGACTTTTAAAATTTAAAGAACATTATCAAAAAAAGAAAGAAGATGAAACATTTATGGAATCAAATAGAATACGAGCAAGGGAATATTATAAAAATAATCCAAATAAAAAAAAGGAATATTATGAAATGAATAAAGATATAGCAAAATGTAAATCCATGTATAATTATTATAAAAAAATTGATAAACTTGATATATTTAAATTAAAATATCCAGAACGATATGCATTAGTAGTCGGGGGGTAAATCTTTTTTATCAGGGTAATCTTTAGGTTCAAGGGGTTCATCAATCGGTTCACCTTCAGGTAAATCTTTCACCATATCAAGCATTTTTGCTTCTGTAATTGGAATTCCTTCTTCGTCTAGTTTAGATTTACAATCTTTATAATGTTGATGTTTGTTAATTCCAGCAAGAACATAATATACTTTATCTAGATGTTGAGGCATTTATATTATATATAATATTTTAATTGTAAAATACAAATTTTAATATTTTTTTTTATTAGATTTTTTTGAAGAACTTCCATCAAATATTTCTTTTTCATTCATTTTATTATTTGTTTTTGGTGGTGCTTTTAAAGGTACATAATTTTTACTTTTATCTTCACTACAAGGTAAACATTTCGCCACTTTGGTTCGTCCTTTCTTTTTTTTAACAGGCATTATAATATTTATAATATATTTTTTTTTAATAATAAATTAAAATATTATACTATAATATAAATGACTTCAATTATTCTTTCAAATCGTATAAATGAACGGACTAATTTTGGTATGGATGATAGTATTTATAAAGCATGGAGTTTTAAAAATCAATTATCATCCAATATAGTTATTCCTGCAAATTCTCAAATAGCACTTCAATCTTGTAAAATTAATGTAGATGGAACTTATTCATTAAATTTAAATGGTGATTTATTTGCTCAATGGTTCGGTCAAGTATTAAGTGATACTGTTCAACAATATCAAACAACTTCTTATCCAGTTCAAACTGGTTTAACAGGGGTAAGTGTTAATGGTGGTATGGGAGTTAATACTGAAGATTTAGCAAAAATGATACAAAATTCTTTAAATTTAAGTTCTCACCATCCTAATCACATGGGATACTGGACAGTTGAAAGAAAAATAGATGCTTCTACAAATGAATTTAAGGGATTTTCATATACTCTTGAAGAATATAATGGAAATACAGATAATAAATCTACTTATGCTTTATCATGTTTTACAAAAAATCAACAAATAAATAATATTCCTGCTGTAAATTGGACTTATGGAATAGATGCAGGAACTAATAATGGAGAATTTACTGCTAATTCTCACCAAACTTATCCTGCTGTTGCTATGCTTCCTGAACTTCCTATGAGTTTAATTAATGGTGAACTAATTGTAGATTTTAGTGATGCTAATGGAAAAGGGGTTAATTGGGCAGTTGGATTAAGTAGAAGTAATTTAGGAACACCGCCGACTGGAACTTTAAATCTCAATAGAGTTATGGGACCTAAATATTGGAGTAGAGTTAGGGGCGGTGAATGGCCATTTGAGTTCTTCTGTGATTATGTACTATATAGATATGATGATGAATTATTTATTGCTCATACAATTACTAATCCTGCTGAAACAGGAGGAAGTGCTACTGCAGGAAATAAAAATAGTATTTATGTTGCTGATATTGATTATAGTGAAACAAGTGCTATAGGATTTCCATATGATATTGATACTAATGCTGATAATTATACAAAAGTTAAATTTACATTAATTAACGAACAAATGAAAATTGAAATGCTTACGGCGACTGATGTTGCTACTGAAATTTATTTATATAAAGATGTAGGAGTTGATGGAAGAACTAAATACATGAATTTATCTCCAATTCATCAGGCGAATAGATGTTTACATCCAGTTTTATATGTAGGAACAACTCCAGCAATTACAGATGCTAATTTAAGTGTTGAAAAATGTATAAATGCTCCACTTGGTCCAAATTCAAATATTACTAATAATGCTTTATTTGATGTTTATAATGCAGGAGATAAGGCAGATGGTTTATTTATGGGATGGTTTGAATTTTGTAGAGGTAGTGGATTAACTCAAAGATGTTGGTCATTAGAACGAAGGGCATGGAATAATTATGATCCAGCAAGTACATCAACTCATAATTTCTTGGGTTTACAAAATACAGATAAAAATCTTGATGGAAGTCCAGTTATTATTGTTAAACCTAGTTTACATTATACTCTTACTGGTGGTTGTAATACACCTGAATTATTTGGATTTCTAAATAAAGGAGTTATTGATACTTTTGCTTTAGGTGGTGGAGGTGATAATGATAAATTTTTAGTTGATAGTTCAACTACTCCAACATTACAAAATACAAGAGCATTATTCGTTAGATTAGATAATATTCCTACAAAAAATATTAATGCTTTTAAAGGTAATAATTCTACTATCTTATCCATGCTTCCAAGACAATCAAAAGAAACAGAAGTAGGACGAGTATTTTATGAACCTAATAATCTCATGTATGTAGATTTACTTAACGAACAAGAAATACGATTGAATAGTTTTGATGTAAGTTTTTGCTATGTTGATGAAACATTTGCTACTAATTTATCTGGACAATCTGTAGTTGTTCTTCATATTAAACAGAAGGAGCATAAGTGAAAATAAAGTTAATGATTTTATAAAAAACATTAATTAATTTAAATAGATTAAATGAATAAAAACTTTTCTATAAATTTTTAGTAAAATAGATAAATTTTAATTTATTTTTAGATTATTTTTTTTATATTTATTAATATTATAAGATGGAAAAAAGTAATCTTCCTCCACAATTAGCATATGATTTTGTAGATGATTTAGTAGATGAGTCAACTGGAGAGGAAAACCCTAATTTTATATATGAGGAAGAAAAAGAAGATAAAGAAGAAGATACAATTGAAGATAAAATAGTTAGTTTTGTTGAACCTGAACCTATTAATGATGAAGAGATTTTTGATGCAGTTCTAGAAAACCCTGAAAAAAAAATTGTAAATTACAATATTCCAGATAGTACTATTAATGCTGGTGGAACAGAAGCAACTCCTCCTCCTGTTCCATTAAAAGCAAATGGAAAACCAGTTAAATTAAATAAAAATGGAAAACCTAGAAAACCTATATCACCAGAACATTTAAAAAAATTACAAGATGCTAGAAAAAAAGCACTTGAAACACGACGAGCAAATAAAAAAGAAAAAGTAAACACAAAAGAATTACAAAAGAAAAAGAAACAATTATTAATTGAAAAAGAACAATTAGAAGTTAATGAATTAGAAGAACAAGTAAAAACTAAATCTACTAAACCTATTCAAAAAGTAGAATATATTAATGGATTGACTAAAGAAGATTTATATACTGCACAATTAGAAGCAATAACTAAATATGATGCTGTAAGAAAAGCACAAAAAAAGAAAAAGAAAGAAGAACAGATGATCCAACGAGAAAAAAAAGAAATGTTAAATAAAATTCAACATGCTACGAGTGGATGGAAATCTACAGCAGGAATATATGGTGATTGTTTTTAAATTAAATATATTAAAATAAAATATAATACTATAATATAAATGGATAAAAAAGGAAAAGTTCCAAAGATTAAAAAAGTAAAAGATGTTCCTGAAAATGATAAGTTTGAAAAAATTCATGAAAATTTATGTAAAATGCCTTGTTTAATGATTATTATAGGATCCGTTAAATCTGGAAAAAGTAATTATATTATTAATCTATTATGTAATAATGATTTTTATAAAGGAATGTTTGAAATAGTTCAAATCATATCAACTACATTATATAGTGATAATAAAGGAAAAATACTAGATAAATATTTTGATTGTAATGATACTTTTGATGATACTTTAATTGAAGGAATAAAAGAAGAACAATCTCAATATCCAAAAGAAGAGAGACCCACCAGAGCATTAATTTTAGATGATTGTTTAACTCATAAAGGAGGCGGTGGATTAAGTAGAAATGATAGTATTAGTTTTTTTTCAACCAGATTTAGACATTATATAAATTTCTACTGCATAACTACTCAAAGTTTTAAAAATTTAAGTCCACTTATAAGGAATAATGCTAATGCTGTAATTATTTGTAGATTACAAAATACCGCCGAAAAAAATAAAGTGATGGAGGAATATGGAGATTTAGTAGGAGGTCAGGAAAACTTCTTAAAAATGTATGATGAAGTACATAGTGAACCTTATAATATTATGTATTTAGATTTACAATCAAATCCAGCACGAGTATTTAAAAATCATGAAAAACAATTATATCCTTGAATAGTAATGATAGTCATTATAGTAGGTGAATTTACAATTGAATAATAAAAAAAATAGATATTAAAATATTTCTACTCCAGAAATAAGATTACTATAATTACTATAATTACTATTCATTAAATTTATTTTTTTATAAATGTAATTAATATATATTATATATTTATAAAATGGACTTATTCTCTACTAATGCTGGACATATGCACGGAAATATGATAGATAGTAGAATAGCACAGGTCAACGCTGGAATTATTAATGCTAATAATCAATTAGCAGATACTATTACTGGATTAAAAGAACAACAAAAAGAAAATGAATATTTATCAAGTGCTAAAAATCTTGTATCTAGTGCTTATAGTGGTGGTGCTTATAATACTAAATTAGAAGCATATAAACAATTTGTTAATGAAGGGGGTCAAGGTTTAGGTTTAAAACAAGCAGGACGAGAAGCAGTTCAAGAAATTAGAAGTACTGGTGAAGGATTACGAGATGCTGGTAAGGGAATAAAAGAAGCAGTATTTAGTAAATCTCCATTAGACGAACATATATCAACTAGTAAAATTACTACTGCTGGAGAAATGGGAGCAGAAGGAAGAACTGGTTTATCACAGGCGGAACATGTTGAAGAAATGGGATCCAAACTTGTAAAAGGTGGACTACAAGAAGGAGAAGAATTAGTTGGTAAAGTGAGTGGAGTTGCTGGAAAATTAGGAAAAGGTTTAGGGATTGCTGGTGGTCTTGCTACTGGTGGTATGGCGTTATTTGATGATTTTAAAGGAGGTTCATTTCATTTACAAGGTGATAATACTGCAGAAAAGATTGCTAATGCTGGACAGATTATCGGTGCTGGTTTAGATGTAATTGGAACAGTTGCTCCTCCAGTTGCTCTATTAGGTGGAGCAGTAGATATTTTATCTGGTATTATTGGCGGTGTAGGTAGTATTGAAGAAGGAGGAGAAAAAGAAAAACAATTAGATAAACAAGGTGAGAAACAAAAACAGAAACTTCAAGTAGCATCTGTAGTAGGATCAGCACCTATTACAACTGGACGAACCATATAATCTTGTAAATTACAATATTTTAATTTAGTTTTTTTTATCTTATATTATTATATCATATAATATAAATTTATCATGGGTGAAGGAATATTACAACAATTTAATATTAATGAACTTGCAGGAGCAACTGGATTAATATTAGGAGCATTAGGAGGATTACTTGCTGTTATATGGAAATCAAGATGTTATTGTAAAATGAATTTATGTTATTTATGCATGTGTGAAAGAAAACCACCACCAGATAATCCAGATGAAGTAAGTGATGAAGAATTAATTGTTCCAAAAAAAGAAAAAGAAAAAGAAAAAGAACCTCAACCTGAACCAGAACCAGAACCAGAACCACAAATTCCTTAAATAATTAATCTTATATTATTTATATTTAAAGTTTATTTGATATACTATATCATAGAAAAGAAGTGGAGAAAAAATTAAATAACAAAAAATAAAATATAAGTATACATATATGAATATCCGTCCCATTAAAACCTTTGTTGAAGAATTAGAAGAAAAACATAAAATTCCATGCTATAGAAAGATACAAGTCAATCTTGTAAATGGTGTAAAAAAACCCCTTGCAGACCATAAAGATTGGAATCCAGACCAAATTAAAAATGATAGAGGATATGGAAATAATTATAGTATATCATTAAAACATATTCCAGATTTATTTTGTGTTGACTTTGATGAAAAAGATATAGGAGATTGTGAATTATATGATTTATTAAATGAAGATTGTGTAGCAACAACAGAAACAAAAAAAGGAAGTCATTATTATATTTATATTCATAATGTTCCAAAATATAAATGTGAAACAAAAGTATTAGTTGATAAAGTAGATTGTGATTTAATTAAATGGGGGAATAATATGTGGGAACTGGATACACGAGAAATTATGGGAGAGATTAAATCTTATGAATGGGATGATTTAAAAGATTATTTTAATCATAAAAGAATGAATTTTATTAATAGTCCTTCTGTTAGTCCAGTTCAATCTCCTAGTCAAAGTGAAGATGAAGACGATATTCCATATGAAATAAAAAATATTCCTTGTCCTACTTGTAGTGAAGAAGATTTTAAAAAATATATGCATAATTTTAAACCGAGATATGATTATGAGAATTGGTTAAAAGTTGGAATGATATGTTATAATAATTTTAATGGTGATGAACGAGGATTAAATTTTTGGAATCAATATTCAAAAGAAGATGAAGAAGGATATGAAGGTAAGAAAGCATTAAAAATAAAGTATGAAACTTTTAATGGTGATGGAAATAAATTATCTTATAAACAATTAATTAAATGGAATGTAATTGATTATCCACCTTCAAATAAATATGAAGGTTGGTATAAAAATGGATTAGATTATTTCATGGAAGAAATGAATAATGAATGTATGTTATATACTGATACTGGAGATATTTTATATTATTCTAGAAAAACATATATCCGTAATAAACCTGCAGTAGCAAAACAATTTTATCAAAAATATTCATTTTATATTGAAACTGATGATGATAAAAAACCTAAACCTAAACCAACAAATCCTTTTGATATTTGGTTTAATCATATTGACAGAAAAGATATAGATAGAATTGTATTTAATCCAAAAGGAGATGTTGAAGAAAATGAATTTAATATAT
>Ga0181412_1000912_pt1 | contig 11864 bp, 2 predicted proteins | sample 35SPOviralmetaG_FD_130113 | JGI IMG/M metagenome (GOLD analysis project Ga0181412, IMG submission 130113) | Marine viral communities from the oligotrophic San Pedro Time Series (SPOT) site, San Pedro Channel, CA, USA - 35 SPOT_SRF_2012-08-15 | ecosystem: Environmental > Aquatic > Marine > Strait... | reverse complement strand
GTTCGTATAGGACCCCCCCAAGGACACATCCACCCCGTCCATGGTGATGTGCGAGACATCAAGTTCTGAACTTTGGAGACCCGTCAAATTGGCGCCAGATCCAGAAAAGGACGACGCAGTCACGGTACCAGTCGCATTCACATCCCCGCTTACATCCAATTCAAAACCACCACTTGGAGCTTTACCGATGCCGACGTTGCCACCGCTGTACGAAATATCACCACCTCCCGGACCCCAAGGGTTCGTATAGGACCCCCCCAAGGACACATCCACCCCGTCCATTTTGATAAAAGAATTATCAAGAGCCCCATTTGGAATATTCGTCAAACCGGAACCAGACCCAGTAAAGCTCCCACTCACCACCACATTCCCGCTTACATCCAGGGCCTCGTTCGGCGAATCGGTGCCAATGCCGACGTTTCCGGAAAGTTCTTTGTTGTACAGATTGTTACCTGACGACTCCCACGTGCTTGCATTTATAATAAGAGTGGTGATGTCTGATCCACTCACTTCTAGGCTCCCCCCAATCACCACATTCCCACCCACATTCAAACTTGCGTCCACATTAACATTCCCGCTTACATCCAGGGCCTCGTTCGGCGTCGTAGTGCCAATGCCGACCTTCGCGTTAGAAACATCGTAATTGTAGTTGTAGATACTATCGTCAATCGCACTCTTCGTCCACGTGCTTGCGTTGTCTATAATGTCCACAATGTCCTCATCGTTCACCGTCAGGCTCCCATCTATGGTCATATTCTGGTTGACTTTTAAATCCGAGTCTACTTCAACGGTGCCGTGGTTCATGAGGACGTTAAATTCGCCGCTCATATCTGAGTTGTGGTGATTTTCATAAGACAAACGGATGCTCTCGGATAAAGTGAAGCTGAGGTCGTATGTTGTTGGAGTGCCACCATAGATATAAATTCCCTCTGAATCACCTCCATTGATATTTACACCACTGATAGAACCACCCAATTTAAATGTATCATTTTCGTAATTAATTAATGGTGTAATCGTATACTCAACATCATGAAACAATGTATATAATCCCCCATATTCTTTAGACAATTCTATAGTTTTACCATTATCTAAGTAAAACTCAAAAGAATTTGTGTTGCTGCAAATATCCACAAACAAAGCAATAGAACTTGCGCCCCCCCAAATTTTGTCTCCGGTGATTTGTCCTCCTGTCCTAAAGTGAAGATTGTCGGTATAAATAGTACCACTCACATCCAATGCAGCGGAACCATCAGGTGCATTTGTACCAATACCGACATTTTTACTAATGTCTTTGTTGAAGAGATTATTTCCAGATGTTTCCCATGCCTTTGCTTCCTCAATAAGGGTCATGATGTCCTGGCTATTTATGTTGAGACTGCCATCAATTGTTACGTTGCTTACATCCAGACTACCATTAATCACCACATTTTTCGTGATATTAAGACTACCGTCTATCATGACATCTCCACTTACATCTAATACTTTGGTGCTCGATGCGTCTTTTCCAATGCCCATGTTGCCTGTGATCTTCGCATCGCTATTCATTTCCAAAATGGTATTGGCGTTTTGTGAGGTATCAAAAACACCCGTCTTTGGCGAGCCTGTACTATAGTATGTTAATGTATCGGAAAGTGAAAATGAATTGAAATTTAATATGAAACTCTCACCTTCTATTATACCTCCACCAGCATTATGATGTCCATCTCCATCAATTGTGATGTGATTGGAAGAGGTAAATGTTCCAGCATCGCTGATGTAAAAGCGGTATGAATGTACAATGCTATTCTTTGCTGTAAATCGATAGGACTTATTTATATCTAACGTATTCGTCGGCGTTAACTCCGACGTATTCGTAGGGTGCGTGTAAAATCTATATACACTGCCATCAAACCCCACATACAAATCCACCAATTCCGGCACCCCGTAGATTTGCGCCACATTGATGCTGTCACAAGCAATATTTCCGCTCACTTCTAACTGCGTACCTGGTGAAGTCGTGCCGATGCCCACGAACCCCGAACTGTCGTAATAAATATCGTTGCCGCAGCTGTCCCACACGCTACTACCACCAGTAGAGTCGATACTATCACCGGAAATGGTGATCAAACTACCACCGATGTATAATGTTTGGCAATTAAGGCTCCCATCAACATCTAATTCCAGGCAACGAAGATCACCGCTAACATCCAATGTATGACTCGGCGTCTCCGTGCCAATTCCCACGTTTTTTCCACCACTCGTATCAAAATAAATGTTTTGTCCACAAACATCAAATTGACCACCGCCACCACCCCCGGCGATGCCACCCCCCGCCAACTGAATGGAATTACACCTAATATTTCCACTCACGTCTAGTACAAATTCACCAGTAGGAAATCTATTCACACCCACCACATACGTACCGGATGAATCACCAACAGGAGCATGTTGTGCGATGTTGACAGCACCATATGCTGAATCACTCATATTAACCACATCCGGAGCAATGCGAAGAAAATCTTGCGACGACATCCTTTATTATATAAACTATTAGAATATAAAATTGGATGCACATTAGACTAAATCATTCCATTGTTTTGAAGTATTTTTTTGATCTCATTCAGTTCACCCCTAAGGGCCCGATTTTCTTCCTTAAGTTGCGTCACCTGGGAATCCATTTGTTGTAGCGCCGACACCGCGACGACATTGATGTAGTCCTTAGATAACACATGGAAATCCTGGACCTCCTCGCCATACACGAATATCTGGCCTTCTTCCACTTGTTCTTCAATTTCTAGGCGCCTTGCATCCACGACTTTCGCTATATGCACCAAACGGTCATTGTTCCTCGCATCCACGAGTTTCAACACTTCGCAAGAGGGGTCCAGATTCTGCGTGTCATAGTGGCGAAACGTGAGCATCGTGCCTGTATTGTTCTTGCTTCTGCTAACCTGCGCCATCTCAAAGATAGACGGAATGGCACCCTGAATGTGTTGCACCGCCGAGGGCAGGACTTCCTTCACCTCTTGTGCTACATATCCGTAGACGAGTTCCCCGCCTTTTTGCGTGGAGTCAATGTAGTGGTACTTTTTGGGCATGAGGTTTCGCACCAAGGCCAGGCTGTCTTCTTTGCTTAAAGCAACCATGTCTTTCTTAATACGGCGGTCACTTTCGGCGATGATCTTGCCCCCGGATAGGATGTCGTTTTGAGCCCTTATGGTGATTGAACTGGTCATGCTTGAAGCACTAGTCACACCACTGTTTTCGTCTAAATAATAACCATTAATTTCCGAAAGATTGTTGGTACCAACATCATGAACGTCTAAGGAAAACCCCGGGGTCGTTGTGCCATTGCCAATGCCTAGTTTCGTGCTTATGGTCATATCTCCATCAATATGTGTAGTCGTCATCGTGTTGGTGTCTAAAGCGGTCAAGGAAGTGATGCTCGGCACAGCGGTAAACTCCACGTGATCGTTGTCTGCCGTGCCTTCAGTCGTGCCCATGATCACCGACATGATTTCGCCCGATAGTGTGGTGTTTAAACTGGACAAGGAAGTGATGCTCGGTACGGTGTTAAACTCCACGTGATCGTTGTTTGCGGTGCCTCCGGCAGTAGTCGCCACGATTTCGCCCGACAGCGTGGTGTTTAAAGATGTCAAGGAACCGATACCCGACACGGTGTTAAACTCCACGTGGTCGTTGTTTGTGGTGCCTCCGGCAGTAGTCGCCACAATTTCTCCCGACAGCGTAGTGTTCAAAGCGGTCAATGAACCTCTACCCGGCACAGCGGCAAACTCCACGTGATCGTTGTCTGCCGTGCCTCCACTACTGCTCGCGGTTACCGACATGATTTCTCCCGATAGTGTGGTGTTCAAAGCTGTCAAGGAAGATATACCCGACACGGTGTTAAACTCCACGTGGTCGTTGTTTGCGGTGCCTCCGGCAGTAGTCGACACGATTTCTCCCGAGAGCGTGGTGTTCAAAGCGGTCAAGGGAGATATACCCGACACGGTGTTAAACTCCACGTGGTCGTTATCTGCCGTGCCGCCGGTGCCGCCGCTGATGCCCATGGCGCCGACGTATTTGGTGCAGCTTATGTAAAAATCTTGGTCACCAAATACTTCATTTAAATTTGAACTAGTTACGTAACTTGTGTCGTAAAAAGTAACGACTCCATTTGTGGTATCAAATAAAGGTGCCCCCCATTCTAAAGTTGCATCGTTTGTGACATTTAAGCTCCTTTGTATTGAAATAGGATCCAACCAATTGATTGATACAATGGTATTAGTAAATGTTCTATAATACAATTCTATACTATAACCAGAAACGGCATAATTGAAAGGTATCATGTTCCTCAGCATAACATTTCCATCATGATCAAGACAACTAAACGATGCGGTATCTACAATATGATCTAATTTTATTTTATTGAAGCGAATCACTGATGGATTAGAGCTATCAGCTTGAAAACCAGCAGAGCTTCCCATGACCCCTTTGTTTACTTTGCCATTGTACCAAGTATCGTCCACATTAAAACCAAGATCATTGAATCGGCTTATAGCGTTTCCTGATGATTCACTAATAAAATGAGTTGTAGTAGACGGTCGCTCGGTCATGATGAAATCACTAAATATATTTGACGTATTTGACACCTTGTCTTCTACCGTGAAGTCACGACCGGGATCTGTAGATACAAAATTCATATATTTTTTGAACAATATATCCACCTTTTCATTAAGTGACAAACCATCTGCCGACATTATATATATTATGTTATGGTATATATTTTCATTTAAAACATATATATCATAACAACATTGAACTTATTATGACGAAACGGTGACATAATCAGACGAATTTGCTATCAAACCTACTACAATGTATGTTTCCCAACCATTTGCTTTTGTGTCACTCGGATTAACCGCCGCCTTATTTTCGGAAAAATTAAATGCTCCAGAGTTTCCATCGGCACTCGCCATAGTGTTATTGGGGGATTGACTCCAATACTTCGTGCCTACGGGATCTGCTAATTTCAAAGAACCAAACACATGATTATCTGTGGACTTTTCAACATTCACAATATAACCTACATAACCCGTTAAAGTACGGGCATTTGTTAAGCTGTAAGTAGTGCCACCACGATGTATATTTATTTTATCAAATTCCACAAAACCGTCCGATGTTCGGTAATTTGGGCTACCTGTTACATGAAATGCTACATATTTATACATGGTGGTAGTCGCAGATGGTGGCCCAACCCCCGTGGTGTTTTGGGAGCTATAGTCAGAACTACTTGACCCGGCGGACTGTAACCAAGATGTTGCAGACCAGTCTCTCCATGGACTAAATGTAGAATCACCAGTAATATTCGCGGTGTATCCGCCACAAACAAACTTTCCATCAAAGTAAAGCATCATATCATTCATGATGTGATTAGCATAGGTATAAGGGGTTACCGTGTCCCCACCAATTATCTCATTGTTCTCGGCATCAAACCGATGCAGTGGCACTGGGCATGAATACGAAGTTACTCTGTCGCGGAAAATGGCGCCAAATGTTGAAAAAGAATCTTCTATCTCCACTGTACTCACCTGCGGTGTAGTGCCACTCTTAGACATATAAGGTATATGCGTTGTAAATTTACCAGCAGTGGTACTGATATATCTACCACCACTTGATATAGTTTTATTGGCTGAAGTGTAATGCAAGGAGTAATTACTTGGACTTGTTTTTTTTCCAGAAATCGGCGTATCAAATGTAGGCATATTGCCATTAGTAAACGATGGTACAATTTTTGTGTGAGTTGCCGAGGTTAAATGTGGTATGATGCCTGAAGTGGTGCTCGCAAAATCGCGAATATTATCTGCTGATTCCATTGTTGCCGCCAATGTGACCGATAGTATAGATGGAATACCAAATAAAGTAGAAGAGGAATAGACCGTTAATGTTGGGGTGAAAGTAACAGGAGATCCCGGGCTGCTTCCCGCATAATCATCCACGCAAAAATTATCAGTCCCTGATGTGATAGTGGCAGAAGAACTACTTTTGGTAAGAAGCACCCCTGAGTTGGATTGTATACTGAGATTAAAGCTTTTGAGACTTGCGCTTGTGTCCGGTGGAAAGTGTGTGTTAAAGTACCCTTTAAGGGTAGCTTCATCGGCGATACCATCATTCCTCGTCAGCGAAGATCCGTATACAAACCCTTCTGTATCCGATGAATTGCCCTTATCAGTGTAATCATCGGAGTTTGTAAACGTATATCCTGATAATAATGTTATGGTTTCATCTTCTAATTTCGCAGTTGTTGGATTACTCACGCCGTTATAATTAATACTTTCATTTAAACCAGTCGCACCACTCGCCCCCGTTGCGGTTAAAGTAGCGGTCACTAAAGTTGTCCCGTTGGGCATGTCTAACCCTTGGTCACCATAATTGACGTAAAAGTTACACGGTGTTGTGCTAATGCTAATATACGATTCACCGGAGAGTCCAACCAATACTGACCCTATGGTACCCGCGCCTCCGGTATTTCTCATTATATTTGACAATGTAGCACTATTGGCGAGGGTGATATAACTAGATGGGATACCATTTACGTCATTTAGATCACCTGTATCCACATACCTCACATCCGTACCCGATAAATAATGTGTAAAGTCAGTAGTGAAATACGAAGAACCATATGGTCCAAAAGGTTGACCCGTTGCTAAAGAATTCTTAGCACGAACTTGAATGTTATATTTTGCGCCAGGGAACATACTGCTAACTACAAGATCGTCTTTGTCTAAACTAGTTCCAGTAATCTGAAAACTGTTAACATGAGTCCTTGATACATAACTTTTCGTTCCCGCCAGAGTGAAAGATACATCATATGCAATAATCGGTATATTTGTTGATGCGTAATCTCCTGAGGTCTCTGGTTTGGTGCCATCTGATAAAAAGCTAACATCCATTTGAAAACTCGCTTTCAGGAAATTATCGGTATTGGTCACAGTGACTTCGCCCGGTTCCAGAATGGCCAATAAACCCAGGTTTGTAAAGTATATTGGATTTGGATCACCTTGACTTTGATTTAAACCGTACACACGAAAATCAAATTTTGTTGACTGAGTGAACGCCCCTAACGCACTCAATTGATCTGGGCGAGAAGTTTCACCTGGAAATTCAAAATATGGAGTCATGCCCGTATTGTTTGAATAATCGGTAATCGCATCACTATGAAGTGTGAAACTAGTGAGCGCGAATGTTAAACTACCATCGGACCCACAATTTCCGGGTCCAACGAATATTGTTTTATACACCCCTGCTGTAGCATCACAACTAATATCCACATACGTTTGAAACGATAGTGGGTACGCGCGGCCCGTGTATGCATCAATGTACGTTTTTTTAAAATCACTCCAATTGATTTGAATAGATGTACTTTGCGAACTGGTTGACCCTTTCGTGAAAGCAGGAGGTTGCCTCGTTCTATAATACGATTTGTATGCGCTACTTGCGTCAGTGTTGTAATCCGAGTCCGTGTCAACAATGTCATGTATGGCATGTTCCGTCGTTTGTATAGCTACGCCTCCACCCCCGCTACCACTACCACTACCACTACCACTACCACTCGATTCTAATGCTACTACACGTGAATCAAGACTACTTAATTCAGCGTCGGTTGCGTAGCCATTAATAGTACCATTCACGGTTAAATTGTTGCCAATTGTCACATCTCCAGTTGCGTACGCAATATCATCTCCACTTTGAGTCCAAACGCTGCTACCACCACCGCCAGTGTTGATCAAATTCCCACTTTCATCTAAAAGGTCACCATGCAAAATAATATCCCCCTTCACAGTTAAATTACTGCAAATATCCACGCTTCCACTTATGTCTATACTACCAGATACATCTAAGTCATCATCAAGTGTGACCTTGTCTGATACATTTAAAATATTATTAACGGTCACTGAGCCACTGCTGTAGTTTATATTACTTTCCGACACACTCCACAATGAACTCCCCCCAGGAGTGGCGCTTCCACCCATATCACCGATATATTTCGTACAGCTGATGTAAAATTCTTCACCATTGAATACTTGATTTAAGTTAGACGAACTAACATAATCAATATCATAAAAAACAACAAGACCATTGGTTGTGTCGAACAACGGCGCACCCCACTCTATATTTGAATTATTCATAACATTAGCGGATCTTTGTATATCAACGTTGTCCAGCCAACCTACTGCTGTCAGAGTATCGCCATTCTTATAATATAACTCTAGTGAATAACCAGAAGTGGCATAATTAAATGGTATAAGATTTTCTAATATATTTACACCACTGTTATCAAAACAAGCAAACGCAGCAACATCCGCAATATGTTGTAGTTTGACAAGATTGAATCTCAACACCGAAGAGTTACTTGCATCAAATTCAAATTTTGAATTCGTATCATCTAAATTGTTAGTATACCATGTAGAATCCACATTGAATCCCTTATCACTTAGTTTTGTTAGTGCTTCAGATTCACTCAAAGCTGTGTAAGTAGTGTTTATTTCCGGTTTCGTATTCATAATGGAATCCTGAAAGACGGTGTTGTTATTCTTTACTTTATCTTCAGTTGTGAACGGGCGAGCTTCTCCCGTTGAAGCAAAATTCATATACTTTTTGAACATGATGTTTGTTTTTTCATCTGTTGAAAGACCATCAGAACTTAAACCAGACATTGTATATACTATTAAGGAGAAATTAATTACATAAATTTAACATATGATTCACTATCAATGGGAAGTCCAATTAAAAGGTAATATGAAGCATTCGTCGCTTCAACAAATATATCACTGTTATTATCCAAAGCACCATTTCCTGTTTCAGAATCTTGGAAAGTACTATATTTATGTGACCACCAATTTGATTGACCAACCATAGATCGCCTACCCAATGTTCCAAAAATCTGCGTAGTTCCCTTTTGTTGAACTACAAAGGCTTTGTATGTATTTCCAAAATCAGATCTTTCAAGATGTTCATTATTTAAATAGAAGTTTGATAAAGATATCGTCTCATCTATTCTTAATGTGGTCACATCAAAAGCAATCCATTTATACCCATAAAGCCCGGAACCTACATAAGATGAGTAGTCTGGTCCATCTTCCCCATATCCACCGTTGGGTTTACTCCAATCACTATACGCGTTTATCGTTGTACCATTGTATATTTTGCTATATTTTTCACCCACAAAATGTCCATCAAAGTACATCAATGTATAGTTATTGGTAAGCACATTGGAAACATTTAGTGCGTTTGACGATACCTGACTGTTGAATATATGCACCGGTAATCCATTGTAGCTTGTTACTGAATCTTTGAATATTTTCCCCAGATTGTTCAATACCATCGTATGTGTCTTCGTTTGTAACACCGGTGATCCAGAATGATCTAAATAATACACATTTGTCAAAATGTTGTGCTGTGTATTTGGTTCATATGTTCCATGAGAAACATCCGCAATCTCCGAATATGAAAATGAATATTTTGCTGGTGAAGATACAGTTTTTATTTGGTTTGGTGGAAAAGAATAAGAATTCGTAGTCAATTCGTTGATAAAGGAATGATTGTTGGAACTATCGTGTGGTATAAGATAACTCGCAAAATTAGATATATCCACAACCGCGTTTACTTGCAATTGATGAATGGATGGAATTCCACATAATGTGGTTACTGATGAAGAAACAATACTTATTGAAGCCGGCGTTGTAACATGAATAACATCATGATCACTTATGTCATAATTGTCTTTATAAAAATAGTCGGTTGTTATTTGCCCCGAAAATTGCGTGTTCGTATATGTGCATTTATGTGCGTTTATAGATGCGTTAAAGTAGGTATTGAAATCTATATTCGCACCAAATGATTTCTGAATACTAGAACCATATACAAATCCCTTGTTGTATTCATATTCATTTCCTTTGTCTATATAATCCCCTAAATCTAGATCGCAACCCAAAAACGTATAGGATACATCACTTTTTACAGAAGAGTATTGGATTTGTGTGGTATATTCAGAAACAACAGAGCTGTTTGAGTATTTTTTGAATAATGCGGTCACCAATGTAGCTGCGCCGGATATATCCACACCTTGCTTTCCAAAGTTCACATAGAAATCACTGATACCGCTCATGTCTATTCCACCATGGTCATTCATAATTGTGAGGGGGCTCAAAAAAGAGTTCCCACTAATACAGCATCTAATACTCGCACTATTCACCAGCGTGAACGTCATGCCTTGGGGATCCACGGGTTCCAAATCATCCAGTGTGATGTATTGGGTGGTGCCAACGTTGGTGAAGTCGATGGAGGTGAACGATGTGTCTCCGTAGGACCCATCCACGCCAGCCAGGCCACGGTTTTGCGCGCGGACCATGATATCGTATTTTGCACCGGGGTACAAATGACTTAAATCTATTTCCGTATTTGATAGTCCGCTTATGCCGTCCCATACTATCTGATACACGCCAGAATGATCTATGGGGTCTGCCGACGCAAACCGCTTTGACTCCACCATGTGGAAGGAAACGTCGTATTGGGTGATGTCAATCCCTGTTGTGGTGCTAGGATTCAACGAATTCAGCGCAAAACTCAAATCCATGGTAAACTGATTTTGCTGGAAATCTCTCGTGGCTGTCACCTCCACGGGCCCCGGAGCCCCCGTTGGTTCTAATGAAAATCCGTATAAATACACGTAGTTTGGCACTTGCCCACTTTGGTTTACACCGTATAATCTCAAATCAAAGGGGTTGGCAGATTGATCGAAACTGGGAAGCGGTGTACTGATGGGATCCGGTTTTGAGTTGAACGCAATACTGTATCCCGTGTTGTTGGAATAGTCGGTTGTTTGCAGGCCGTATAGGCGGAAGGTTTCAAAGACCGGGTTGTTTTCGTTTCCATCGTTGTCGTAGGTGCCGTTTCCGATGTACAAGGTCTCCCATCCATTGGAGCTGGCGTCGCCAAAGTCATAGCTTATATCCACATATGTGTGTAGGGATAGCGGGTATTTCTTGCCATCATGCGAGTCGGTGATGCGGGTCTCAAACATGTCCCAACTGATGTCAATGTATTGACTGTGGGATGAAAAGCTCGCGTTCCTCAGCTTGGGAGGTTGTTCGGATTTGTAAGTGGTCAAACTGTTCCAGATGTTGTCCTTGCCGTAATATTCCAAGAGGTCTCGGGATGCGTTGAATCGCAGATTTCCAAGGGTGCCAATGTCGTTTTCCGCGGGGGGAATGGTTTCGTTGAATTGAATTGCTTTTGTCGTGAGGGTGTTGTTACTGAGGTCCAAGTTCCCGCTTGCATCCAGCATAGTGATTCCCGATAACTGCGACCCATCGCCGATGAACGTGCTTGCTGTGATAGTGTTGGCACCAAGGTTCAGGTTACCGGCAATAGACACATTTCCACTGATGTCTAGGGTCTTCGCTGGGGAAATATCAAAATAAACTTGAGAATATCCATAAGCTTCAAATTGAATATATTCTGATTGCTCAACAGTTTCAATTGTCCCATATTTATATGGCAAATTTATAATATAATCATGAGGATCATCACTTATTGATATTACAAAAGAATCGTCTCCAATTATACCTGGTTCGGTCAAATTCCCCATTGCTGGATCAGTATATGAATAAAAATGCGTACCTGTCCACTGATCAGTTGTATATAATATATTGTAACATATGTCTATAGTAAAGAGATAATTGTCTCTATTCGGATCGCTGGTCAAATACTGAAATCTATATTTATTTCCGGTATATAATGTGGGGTTATCTGGTAATCTATTTTCAGTAATATCGTTGTCTTGGCTGTAAAATTCAAATTTTGACGCTCCATATTTTATATAT
>Ga0181412_1000909_pt1 | contig 11876 bp, 11 predicted proteins | sample 35SPOviralmetaG_FD_130113 | JGI IMG/M metagenome (GOLD analysis project Ga0181412, IMG submission 130113) | Marine viral communities from the oligotrophic San Pedro Time Series (SPOT) site, San Pedro Channel, CA, USA - 35 SPOT_SRF_2012-08-15 | ecosystem: Environmental > Aquatic > Marine > Strait... | reverse complement strand
TCCAATGGTAAAACAAAACTAGCCCTTACATTAGTATTGGAGTTGAATAAAATGATTAACCTTCAAGGGCGCGTTGATGATGCGATTGTTGAGCGGTTGGTTGGTGTGAGGTTTCCAAACTTTTTTACTAACGACCAAGAACAACTTGATAACAATCCTAATGCAAAGAAAGGCAATCCCTTTTATAAACAACACGAATTCAGAATTAAATATAAACATGCGTTGTTTAAGTTTCTATTGGATAGCCCGAACGAGCTATACATTTGTGCTAAGGCGAAGAATGACACAAGAGAATATTTGCTTGATAATGATGACATGTATAATTGGTTTATTGATAATTATGAGAAGACCGATGATAAAACATCGATCCTTAAATTAAAATCCATATATGATTTGTGGAAAACAAGCGATTTGCATAATAATATGAGTAAGGCTAGTAAGCGGAAGGCAAACATGAAGAACTTTAAACAAAATCATATCCTTGACAACAATGAAATGAAAAAATACTATGTGGAAGATAGCAGCCGAACAATTGGGGGAAAAAATATAACTATCAAGAATTGTTTGGTTGGTTGGAGAACAAAGACAGAATGTAATATTGGAATTCTTGCTGATTCAGATAATTTTCAAGGTTAGAATAATAAAATTGTTTTATTTTATTATTTTTGAAAAACCCCGAAACCCCGTTTTTTGCCCCCTGTTTTGACAAGTCCCTATAGAAACTTCTTTTTTACATGGGACTTTCTATTTTAGGGGGCAAAAAACGGGGTTTCGGGGTTTTTCCTTTTTCGCTGATTCTCTATTTATTTATTATATTATGGTTCTTCTTCTTTTTTTTTGAAAAAAAACAAATAAAATAAAATAAAAATATACAAAATATAACATAATAGTGTAACTAAAAACGCAAAAATGCTGAAAAGGGTTAAACAAATATATAATTCAATAGTAAAATAATCGATTATTGATAACAGCGATATATAATATAGTTTATTAGAAATATATTATATTCTATATTTTAATACTATAGACCACACCTTTATTAATCTATAAAAATTAAATCTTTTTCAAGGTTCATTTTATAACAGTAATACTGTACGCCGAATGGTGGTGTGTATCCTTTTTTTGGATTTGTCAAGTGGGTAAATGTAGGGCGTTTAAATGGGATTATAACTTGTAAATGTTCCTTAAAAAGTTTCTGAAACCACTTCATTAATATCACTTTTGAAAATGCGACTAAAATAAAAGGTTTGTCTATTTCCTTTAATTTAAAACATATATCTTTCATTTTTGAGAATGGTGGATTATCTACACAGATGTCATAAGTAGGTATATAAGAAAAAAAGTCCTTATCTTCGTGAATGATGTTATAACCCATTTCTTCAAAATATTCTTTTTGTTTTCCATCACAATAAAAAGGCGACCATATTATTTTATCCTTAGGTATATAGGGTTCGATTATTTCCCACCCCTTTTTATCTGTTGCATAATTATCACTATCTTTATCATTTGTAAAACTCATAGTTATATAATATATAAATATAAAATATTTAGGCGAAAGAAACCGTAAAACTAGGTTTTTGATCTACCTGCATTAACTTCTTTCTAGCTCTGTGTTTGCGATTATACTCACGGCATCGAGCATTATGAAACTTCCTAGCCTCTGGATCTTCCATTTTCTTCGCATGATAATCTCTACATTTTTTATTGTAATCTTCTTTATTCTTTGACCGATAGCGATATATAGCCTCACGAACAGTGTGGTTATAATATTTCGGCTCTGGTATCTGTATCAACACCTTACCCTTCTCATCTATTATTTCATTGGCTATATATGTTTCTAGCTCTTCATCAGAGAGATTAGTAATACCCTCTTGACTTTTGTATTTTTTTATGAACTCGTCGATTATAAAGTCCATTATATAATTACTAAATATTAATATAATTATATAATATACTATGTCCGAGTCAGAGACTGAAAGCGTAGAAGCCGTAGAAATTCCCACACCGAAGAAGAAAACGAGAGCGCCTATGACTGAGGAAAGACGCAAACAAATGTTAGAAAATTTAGCAAAAGGTCGCAAAACTAGACAAACCAATCTCTCTAACAAGCGTTTAGAGAAAGAACAAAAGCAAGTTAAAACCGAACAAGAACATAAATGCTCTTATTGTGGAAGTCAATTTAAATATAAAGCTTCTAAAACAAAACATGAGAAAACCTGTAAAGACAATCCCAATATTAATAATGATGATATAATACAAGAGAAGCCAATGGAAGAAACGCCAAAAGAAGATGTAGTAGAGAAAGTAGAAAATAAAATTATTGAACCACCAGTTATGAAAGAAGAAAAACCAAAGAAGAAAAAGAAGAAGAAGGTTGTGTATGTTAGTAGTGATGATGATAGTTCAAGCGATGAGGAAGTTGTATATAAAAAGAGAAAATCAAAGAAGCGTGTTGTTTATATGCAAGCTCCGCCACCATCACCGCAACCCCAACCGCAACCGCAACGCCAACCAGTCAGACCGCAAATAACAGAGGCACAAAGACAAATGATATTAAAAAAAAGACAAGAGGATATGAAATACGCGCAAATGGGGCGGGAACAAGAGGCGAATGCTAATAGAATTAAACAATTATCAGCTAATATGTTACGCAAGAATAGATTTTAATATAACTATATGATATATAACGATATATAATATATAGTATTTAGAACGGCGAAATCGGGAGCATCGGTGCTAATGTCGTGTTAGTAGACATCTGAAGAGGGACTTTCTGAGCGAATAACGCATCGCGCTTCTCAATCGATGCTATACCCTTCGGTTGACCACGAGCATAACCGAACGGAGCTTGATAACTATTAGTATCATTAATTGGCTCTGGGTTAAGTACTCTAACAGCACTGGGCTGGGCAATGCATGGATACATCACAAACTCCTGCCCAAGTCTACCGGCATTTTTCATAAGCATCAGTTTCGATTCCTCATATTTCACGCCACCATCAACTTCCGATGGAACAGGAAACCCGTGATTGAATACGGTGATTTTCTGCTCGAATAGAGGTAAAGTATAGTTAATTCTACGAGGGGCATTTAATGATGAATTCTGCGGAATGAAATTCTTAATCTGTTGGGCTGAATACATTATATATAAATAAGGATATAATAATTTACATATAAATAATTGATTTATTGACCACGCTCAACCGCATCAGCCATAGGATCATTCTCCTTTTCATCAAGCATGTCTTCAACAGGTTCAACCAGTTCAGTTTCATCAGCTGGTTCAGGCGTAGGATCTAATGTCGGTTCTGGAATCGGAAACTCATCATATACAATATCATCGCTTAAAGGTATTATCTCTCCATCATATTTAACTTCTACTTCTCTTACACCCATTTGATTATCTATTCTTTTCTCTAAATATTGCTCAACAACCTCTTCATCTAATTTAGTAATACTACAAATAGATTGAACTAAGTTTTCAACAGAGGCTGGAGCATAAATAGGTAAATCAACAGCTTTAATACCACTTCTACCTTTCTTTCTAATAAAATTAGGTTTGTTTCCAGCCTTAGGGTTAGAGTCCAATATTCCAACTGCTTTCATAGGAATAGGTCTTTGCAACGAACACATTTCTTTTACCATATCATCGGTGATTATCGAAGCCATTATTTATATATTTATATATATATAATAAAATGAACAATGTTTATTCTTCAAAAGCACTAAAACCACGAACATGTAAAATTGGATATGTAGAAGTAAACGGCGTTTGTGTTCCGATTAGCCGAGCTAGACAACCCTCTTCAATAACATCGCCACCCATACCACCACCCACACCACCACCCACACCGCCACCGACACCGCCACCCACACCACCACCTAAACCACCCACCCCACCAAAACCAAAGCCAACCCCACCGCCAACCCCATCACCACCCACACCAATTGAACCACGCTCAACAGATATTGGAAACCGTGTAGGTTTTGCTGTAGGCACGGCTGCTGCAGTAGGCGGAGCTGGTTATACAGCATATAAATATAAAACTCCGATACAAAGAAGCGTTCGACGCATGACACAAGCAAAGGTTAAGGTTGATCGTGCTGGGGTAGAAGAATCCCAGTTCTTATTAGACCAACAGCCGAACTCAGGAGAATATGTTTTCAATGACGAAATCTTATCTAATTTTAATGAGCAAAATATCGCAAGAGAAACACTGCGAAGACGAACCAGCCTTGCGGGTGGTGAGTTCGAAGAAGGCTCAATGTCCTACCCTGATTTTATTAAAGAAACTGACATCTTTCAACGAACTGTTAATAAAACTAGTGAGAGTTTAAATCGTCTTAAAATTCCTGAACGCGCGATAAGAAGCTATGTAAATAAGAAACGCCGTGCAGGTGAACGACCTAGTGGAAAAAAAGCTTTTAAAGATGTTGGAGATATAGAACTAAGCGAAATACAACCATTATTAGGAGAGGAGGAAGGGGTGTTTATGGGAAGGGGTTCAATCCGACCACCAACCCAAGCGGAAATAGATGAACTCGACCCATTACTCGATGGGACTTTTGGTGATAATGAAATACGAGCAGGTAGACAAGGCGCTCTTGACAGACAAGCTGATTATGCACTACGAGATGTTCGAAGTGCCGAAAGCCAAGCAGAGCGTGATTATCAAGAAGCTCTGATAAGGTCGACTGGTGATGATGGAACACTATCGCAAGTAGAAATTAGAACAGGCGAAGAAGTACAGCTAACCCAAGAAGAAATAGACCTTGAGCGAGGATTAGCATTATCAGAGAGATACAGACAACCACCAGATATTACTTCTGAAGGTCTTGGTGGCGGAGCATTAGATGAAGAACTCACCGAGTCATTGCTACCGATTACCCAAGAAGAATTAGATTTAATACCCATAGCTGGAGAGCCAACTATAGATGAAACAAACCCTTTTAATATAGCACCTGAAGAGCGCGAGGTTGTGTCTGAGGTAGGAAAAGGAAAGACAAGTATTATTAATGACATATTCTCTGACCAATCAATAAAAACCGAACCCATCGATATACCTGACCCATTCTTAGATAGTTTAATAGTGGCGAATGAAGAGGCGGTGGCTGGTGCTGAAATTGCTGGGGGTGCTACTGGTATTGGATTAAGTGAGGCGGCAGCGGTTCTTGTCCCAGAATTAGGAGCAGCTTTAATTGTGGGCGGTGTATTATATGGTATTGAAAAGGGTGTTGAGGTTGCTTTTGATGTTGGCTATGAACAAGATAAGAAATATCACGATAAAAGAAATGAGGAAGAGGGAACACATGAAATGGATAGCCGAGAAGTTAAATATAAGATACAAGAATTAGCACAAGCCAAAGCATATTATGAGGATCAAGTGAAGTTCCATAATTTCGGTGAAGGTGAAGAATCTCAGAAGCAACACGCGCAAGATGTAGCCATGTTACAATCTATTAATAAAAACCTTGATGCTTTAAGAAATCAGCGTGATACTGGAGAGCCTGTATATTCTGTAGTAGGCGAAGGTTTTGATGTAGATGCTTTGAGCAAAGAGGATAAGCAAGAATATGACCGACTGGTTCAGCGTGTTGATAATGCTAAAGATAGAGCATATTATAAAGGAGGCGACCCAGCCAAAATAGATTTACAACAAGCAAGATTAGATGAGTTTATCGGACAACACAGCGATGCTCTTGTAGCCAACCAGTTTGTAAATAAAGCAACTGATGAAGAACTCGAACAAATCGCCGAAGAGTATATTAATAGTGGAGGTACTATTTTAGATGGTTTAGACCAAGATTTGTTAGATGTATTAGGAATTACCGATGCTATAACAAATAAACTCGTCGAAGAAACAACTCAAGAAAGTAAGCGTGAGGAGCAATTTCAAGAGGATTTAAAAGAGAATCGTGTGGAGAGCATAGATAAAAACCTCGAACAACAAGAATTAACCGATATTGTTTCTACAGCTGAAGGAAAACGCATATATCAAGAACAGCAGATGAGAAAGCTTTTAGGCTTACCTGTTCTAAAAGGCGATATGACACCAGAAGATGTTGTGAAAGAAGCCGAATATTATGAAAGTGGGCGAAGCTATAATGAGCTAACGCAAGGCGACAAAATGATAATACAACAGAACACAAAAAACGCAGAGAATATAGCATTTAACGAGCAACAAAAAACTACTGATGATGTAGCAACACCAGAACCTTCCGCGCCAGAATCCGAACAAATGTAATTTATTATATAATAAAAATATCAATATATAATATATAATGGCTGATGACACTTTAGCAATTAAAAGCGAACCAGAGGAAACCCCAGAACCCACCATCTTTCAAGGCGGTAAGATGACCGCAGATGGTTTAGTTTGTGAAGACGGGACACTTATTCCACGCGCGAAGAAAGAACCTAGAAAAGGTTTAACCGAAAAAGATGAAATCACTATTTCTAGATGGACTGAGGATTATCACCGTGATTATCCCAATGTAGATATTGGATTAGCTCATATGTTTTGCACTTGGGCGTATAGACACCCAGACGAATGTGAAGAGCATGTCAAACAACAAAAAGATAAGATTTTAAATATGACTGATGAGGAAAGAATTGAAATGGTCAAACACAATCCATTTGAAGATTTAGAGAAAGAATACGAGAGAGTAAATTAAATATAATCATATATTATATAAATGGCTGGAGTATTATCTACGACCAAAGCAATATTTACAAGCACACAGCAGAGTGGCTCTGTAGGCTCTTCATTATCCACTTTCTCTCGGTTTAAAATATCGTTTGCTGGAACTCCTTTAACTTGTAAGAATGGACAAGTAAATAAAATATCGTTATTACAATTCAACGCGCATCGCAATTGGTATACCGTAAATAAACATAACTCTAGAGTCCATGTTAGATATGTAAAAGGGGGTGTTGATAGTATCGCAGCATTTGATTTAGAGCATAAGGACTACGGCTCAATTGGCGATGTAGCAGCCGAGTTTATCCTCAGACTCAAAGCAACATTAATATTAGCACAAGGTGGGACTCCTACATTCACTACTGGTGCGACTGTTGTCCCTGCTGCTGGGTATGTGACTGGACAGACCGGAAAACGATCTATGTCATTCGATATTACTTTGAATACAACACTTCTTTTATCTAATATTAGAGTTCAGTTCCCCCAATACAGAACGGCTGGTCACCCAGAAGAGTTCTCGGATAGTTATGTTCTTTTAGGAGGAAAGCGTGTAACATCGGTAACCGATACAACCACCGCTTCTATTGAAGCTTCTATTGTAGGAAATAAAATAACTTTCCAAGCTCCGTTCCCTATGGTTTTGCAAACTCAACCATTTATGTATTTATCTCTCAATGTAGCTAATGATAATTTACAGACAGCTAATTTAGGAAATGCTAACGCCAGTATTGACGAGCATATTACTTCTTCGTGCTTTTTAGGAAAAATACCAGTTCAGAATGAATATTGTGCTATCCAGCTTGACGAATCAACTCCTTTCTTTATGACCACATCGCAAAGAACCGTAACAGAGCTATTATTCCAATGTTTAGATGGACACGGTCGTGAATTCCCTTTTATCGATGATTCAAACACAGGAGCTAATATTGAAACGCAGGGTAATTTATTCTCAGATATGATTATCCGGCACGAAATCCTTGATATTGGAAGCGATGGAAATGTTTTAGATGCTCCGTTTAAAACATATAATTATCAATTAAATAGTGTAGGAACTCCCCAATTAGTCGGTGGTGGTGGATTTTAGATAAAACTATTATAATATTTTTTTCTTTATGAATATTATAATGTCCTACCCCTCGTATCTTGAGTATTTCTCGTCGGCGATTGAAGGAGTTAGCACCGCTGCTTTCAAAATCGCCCCTACATCGAACAATGCGGTTTCCAGCCACCAGCAAATTTCTTATAATTTACCACAGAATTGCCTCTTAGATATGCGCAAACTCCGCATGCAGTTTCAGGTTACATCGACTGGTAACTTCACCCGTCTTCCTCCTCTTGCTTCGGCTTACTTCAACCGCATCTCGATTGAGGTTGGTGGTCAGACCATCTCGTCGTTTGAGAACGCCAATGTTCTCGATGAGATTCTTCGCAATAACCTCCAGATTGAGGTTGACCCAGTTAATGAACACAGCACCATTCAGCGTAAGAATGACCCCTTCTCGGCTACCGCCATTACCGCGCAGGAAACTTACCCAACCGATGACAACAAAGCGTTTTTCTCGATTGATTTAGGAACTCTTGCTCGGTCTATCCAGCCGTCTATCCTTGCTATGATGATGCTTCCTCAGGTAACCATTGTTTTACATCTTGCTGAGAACGCCGTCTGTGCCTCGCCGTCTAATATTAACACTCTTGCTAACTTCATCGCTGCTGGTTCGCAAGGAACTTACAGCATCGTCAACCACAACCTCATTGCTGAGTGCTACGATGTTGCTGATGGTTCGCTTATGGCTATGTACCAGCAGACGATGCAGGATCAGGGCTACCTTGAGCTAACATACGAGAACTGGACTTCGTTCTCTGATGTCTTCAATCAGGTCACTCGCTTCTCGTCTTCGGCTCAGTCGCTCAACAAGATAGTCGCCACCTTCCGTCGTGGAAGTGCTGTCGCTCCTCTTGCTGCCGCCTACAACGCTGCTAATGGTGCTGTTGCGGTTCGTGGCTACAATAACGAGCTTCTTGCTTCGGCTGCGAATGTCGGTAACCAAACTGATGCTCTCGGTCAGCCGGAAACGCAGGGCGCTGTTTACCAGTCGGCTTTCTTCACCCAGACCGCTCCGATTGTTGCTGCCTCGCTTACTGGCGGTGTTCCGAAGGCTGCGACTCTTGAGCCTACCCTCAATTTCTCGATTAACTCGGTCAAACAGCCGAGCTACAACTGCAAAGCGTCGGGCTGGTATGACCTAACTCGTAGCGGTTGGGGGGTGTCCAGAACTAAATCCAACTCCCTCGCCGAGTTCATGCTCCACCGCTTCTCCATCTGTCAGCGCCTTGACCTTCCGGACTCGAAGGCTCTTCGTGTTATGTCTGGTCTTAACCTCAAGGCGTCCAACGCTAACCTTACCTTAGAGGTCACTGGTAATGCGTCGGCTGCTACCACTGTTGACAATGTCCTTGTCTTCCTCGCTGCCTCGAATATCCTCCGTGTTGGTATCGGTAAGCAGGTTCAGATACTCCACTAAACCATAATAGGTAAGATAAAGTTATAATAAAAAAATATAAAATATTTATATATTATAAATGGACTTGGAAGAATTAGTATTATTTTTATTTAATTTCCCATTTTAGTTTTCTTACAATGACATTGAGCCTCAGCATCAGGAAATATAATAAACTCATTAAGATTCTTTCTGAACCGTTTAGTCGGACAATCTGGATTAAAACTAATAGTTAAATTATCATGTTTACCATCTGTTGCATATAAATATGCTTCTTCGAATTGGTCTTCATCAATAGCCCCAGCCAATTCATCTTTTATTTTCTTCATAGCATCTTTTTGTTTATTTTTAAACATTATTAGATCAGTAGCATTCTCTCTACAACTCTTGGGTATACCTTGTCTAGATGAATAAGATTGTGACAATATAATAACAGAACAACCAAGAGCCTGTCTATTATCAAATGGTTCTGATAATGGAGCTATATGCCGATTCATAATACAGAGCTTTGTAAAGGCTTCGCTTTGAGATAAAGCAGTTGAACCTAGTACATCGTCCATAATAAGTAATGATGTGGGCGGTCTAACTTTACCGCTTATATGTTTATATTTCCATTCAGGTCTTGTAAGTTTATTATTAATATGCCCATTCTCCCCTACATAACCATAATCCATGTATTCCAATAGGTTCTCATTTTCCATCTTGGCGATTGTATTTTTATTTTTAGTTTCTCTTTTAAATCTTTCGTATATTTCTAACTCAACTAAATAATCCTCGAACTCATCTCTATCTTGCTCTATCCTTGAAAGAACCGAGCCGATCGCATCACGGCTAGGATAAAATACATTTTCAGGTTCTATGTCAAATTGTGACCAATGAGATTTATTACTATCAAATGTGGGTGTAATGAAATATGTAACATCAAATAATTTATCTTTCTTGGCTTCCAACATTATTTTCGCTGCCGTGTATGATTTTCCAGTTCCTCGTGTGCCTATAACTAATTTAATTCCCGGCTCTTTAAAACTATGCTTTTTAGTAGTGTATTGGTTTGAAATACTTTCACTTGGAGTTTTAGAGTATTCTGTTATTTTTTTAACTTTCATATATATATTATTCTATATAATATATAAATGGAGATTTATGCGGATATGGTCAAACTACATTATGAATATAATAAATCAAATAAACCACCACCACTAAGAGGAATGAAAGCTAAACCCAAAGACCGATATAAAAAACACATTCCCTCTAATTTAAAAGAGGTTGAGAAATATTCTGATATTGATAGCATGGTATTTGAAAACAATAAAAATAATGAACTTGTGATTGCGATGCGAGGATTAGATTTAACAACACCGCGCGATGTAATGATAGGAGCAGAAATATTTGCCGAAGATGCGTATCAGCAAAGCGGAAGCGACTTCGAAACATCAACTAGAAAAAGGAAAGGTATATCACTCTTACCAAACAAATATGGAGAGATTTTATTAAAAGAACAAGAAAAGATAGATAATTTAAAAAAAGAATATCCCAATAAAAAAATAGTATTAAGTGGACATTCTCGAGGTGGGCGTAAAGCAATTGATTTGGGTGAATATAATGATTTAGAATATCATGCGTTTCAACCAGCTGAGATGAACCGATTTGCAAGACCATTACTCTCTGCTGGAACAACAATGGCGATGGGGACAATTATTCCAACAAATAAAATATATGGAGAACTAGTAAAAACATTTATGGATAGAGATGCTTTTGAGCAAGGTAATATGATGGGAAGAGTAATAAACAATTTATTTATTGAATATTACACACCAATAGAAATCCAAGATAAAGTGGTCGGTTCAGCTATTCAATCGAATAATTACCAAACATTTTCTGGAAGACTAACAGAGAAACTAGTAGTTCCTCAAGTGATGCGGATAGGCGCACAGCTTCAATCTGCTTCGCTTCGAGAACCAGCCGATTTTGGAGCAATGGTAAGTAAAGAAGCGATGGAAACCCAAGAACAAATCGAAACTGGATATAACATAGCAAGATTGGAAAAAGAAGACAAACGCCAAGTATCAAGCAAGAACTCAAATATATATAAAACATCAAATGATATAACCAGTAAAGGATACCAACACACCCAACTTATAAAACCAAAACAATATGCTTATAGTATGTTTGACGCTGCATTAGGCGACCACTCAATAGATCATTTCGTTTCAAAGGAAATGTTCGATAGTATTAATGAAAATAAGCCAATAGAAATAAATGAAATAAATAAGCCAATAGAAATAAATGAAATAAAAGAAGATGTTAAAAGTGATAGTTTAGACCCCCTTTTCTCTCCACAAGAAAATATTCAACCTAGTTTATCAATAGGATACACAGTCAACAACAGAGAGTTGTGTAAGAAGTATGGCTCTGTTTATAGTTCCCATTGTAATAAATTATTAAGATAATATATATAATGAAATTAGAACTTCGTAAATCTACTAATAAAGGCAAGAAATACATGATGACCTTTATTACAGATGGTAAAAGGTCAAAGACTACACACTTCGGAGCAACTGGGTATTCAGATAGAACAACAACAAAAGATCCAACCGAGAGAAAAAAGAAATATACCGCCTATCAGGCAAGACATAAGAATGATAAAATAAATGATATGAAAACCGCTGGAGCGTTA
>Ga0181412_1000908_pt1 | contig 11876 bp, 12 predicted proteins | sample 35SPOviralmetaG_FD_130113 | JGI IMG/M metagenome (GOLD analysis project Ga0181412, IMG submission 130113) | Marine viral communities from the oligotrophic San Pedro Time Series (SPOT) site, San Pedro Channel, CA, USA - 35 SPOT_SRF_2012-08-15 | ecosystem: Environmental > Aquatic > Marine > Strait... | reverse complement strand
TGTACAAATATATAATATATTAAATGTTACAGACTTAATTGATTATGCAGAACTTATACAAAAAGAAACTGGTAGAAGAATTGATATTAGTTTCTTATTAAACAATTACCCTAAATGTTTAGATATTAGAAACTTGCCACAGAACATTAGAGATGTTGCAATAAAAAAATTAGAAACATGGTCAGCAACAAGTACATATTTTGCAGAGGATGAACGTAACAAGCAAACAGTATTAGGACTGATTAAAGCATTAAAAGAAAACTATAACGAGGATTCAGAACATCAAATGCAAGTCTTTAAAGAATATACGTTATTGCTAGATAGTAAACGTAATCAAAGTATTAAAGAAAGTATTCCTGAACTGTGGGAGTTATTAAATTGGACATAAGCAATAAGAGTTATTTACTTGCTGTAGGTTGTAGTCATATGGCAGGCAGTGAAATTGCAGGGCCTGGAGTAACCGATAACCTAAAACAAAATACTGTTAATGCTTGGCCCGGACAACTAGCATCGATGTTTAATTTAAATTATATTAATCTTTCTGTGCCTGGCGGCAGTAACGAATTTATTTTTAGGAGTTGTGTAGATTTTGTTAGTAAATGGATTGCTTCAGGTCGCGACCCAAACGATTTATTTATTCTAGTAGGATGGACTACTAATGAACGACTTGAGTTTGAGTGGGAAGGTGAAAGATATCATTGGTGTAACGGCACCGATCCTTCTTTTTTAAAAAAAGCAAACGGTGAGCCCGACTTTACAAATTGGTTTAAGTTCTTACAACTGTATCACACAGAGTATGATTTTGGACTATTTAAAAAAATTACATATATGATTGCTTTAAACACGTTCTTGAAATCCGCAAATGTAGGACATGTGCAGGTAAATAATTGTGCTAGTATACCTGAAGAGTCTTGGAAACAATTGGATATGGAACACTTAGAATATAGTTTTCCTAACGATGTATTTTATAACAAGCATGAAAGTTTTATACAAAAATATAATACAGAGGAAAACAAAGAACATTTTACGCCATGGTTACATGCAAATAAATACATACACACATTATATGCAAACGAAATAAAAAAGTTTATAGAGGAAAAATAATGTCAGATAAAAAAGAAAGAAATGAATTAGGTGAGCCAGATAACATTGTTGATATGGGAGACTTACATGGTAACCCAATACCTTCTGCAGTAGATGATGCGGCAGATGTAATGAGTGGTACAGCACCAGAAATACCAGAACCAGATTTAAAATTAAGTGATAAGGAAGAGGAACTACTTAAAAAGAAGTTAGACCAAATTCGTAAGTCAGATCCGTTTATATATAGATGAGAATATTAGGCATTAGTTGTATGTTTCATGACGCTTCTGTTTCAGTGATAGAAGACGGCGAGGTATTGTTTGCCGGACATGCTGAACGTTACAGTAGGGTTAAGAATGATTCCTATTTAAATAAAGCATTAATGTCTGATGCATTAAAGCACGGTTTACCTGATATCATTGTGTTTCACGAAAGCAGTAAGTTAAAAAACAAACGTAGACTAAAACAATTTACATGGCCTAGCATTAAGGCGGCATTCACAGAAATAACAGCAGAAGGCTGGGTTAAAAAGTTTTACCCTGAACTAACAGGCATACCTACTAAAAACTGTTTACATCATGAATCGCATATGGCGGCTGGGTTAATGACAAGCGACTTTGACGAGTGTGCTATAATGACTATAGATGCTATAGGCGAATTCCAAACAGCAACTATCTATCATTATGATCCGTCAGTTAGTAAGACTGTACAATTAAAACATGAGACAACGTTTCCAAATAGTTTAGGATTATTCTATAGTGCTGTAACACACAAGGTAGGACTGAAGCCTATGGAAGATGAATATGTATTAATGGGTATGGCGGCTTATGGTAATCCAGTGTATGCAGATAAAATAAGAAAAGAATTATTTAAAACAGACGTTAAGTTTTCTAGAAACATGCAGATTACTGACGAAGATGTTCATGAGTGCTTACATACTGTTGATATGTCTAAAGGACTTCCAGAAGACTTTATGCCATTGAAACTAGAAGCGGACGGCGTGAATGAACAAATCAAATTTGATTTAGCCGCTAGTGCTCAACTAGTGTGCGAAGAAAGAATAATGGCATATGCAAAGTTGGCTAAAAAGTATACACACTCTAACAACCTAATCTTTATGGGCGGGTGTGCTTTAAACTGTGTAGCAAATACAAGGTTATATAACTTATTTCAAAACATACATATAATGCCAAACCCAGGAGATGCTGGTAGCAGTCTCGGTGCCGCGGCATTATACTATTATTATCAAACATTAGAAAAAATAAATTGGGAAGGGCCTTACTTAGGATATAATATAAAAGGTAAGTGGCCCACAGAAAAATTCTTAGAAAGTTTAAGAAACAACGAAATATTCGGAGTTGCAAATGGCAAAGCCGAGTTTGGTCCTAGAGCATTAGGTAACAGAAGTTTATTCGCAGATCCACGTGGGGAGACGATTAAGGATAGAGTAAACGAAATCAAACGTAGACAAAAGTTTAGACCGTTCGCTCCTATTGTTTTACAAGAACATGCAAGTGATTGGTTCGACATGCCTGGCGGATATGATAATAGTCCGTACATGCAATTTGTTGCTAAATGTAAAAGACCAAACGAAATACCTGCTGTCGTACATGGGGATGGTACAAGCAGAGTTCAGACTGTTAATCGTAAACAGCACCCTGAACTATATGATGCACTATCCAAATGGCATGCTGAATCAGGATGTCCTATTGTACTCAATACGAGTCTCAATATAAAAGGACAACCAATAGTTAATACTATAGAAGATGCAGAAGCCTTTCAAAAACATTACGGCGTAAAGGTACATACCAGTGACGAATAATCCAGAAAAAGATGTTATAGACAGAGTTAAAAAAATTGGTGTTACAAACTACATCAAAGAACTACTCGAAGAGCACACATTCGAAGAACTAGACAACCACAAAGTTAGTTTAGAACCATGGTTATATGATCCAAGTGTAACTGAAGAAGATGCAATGTTTTATAAATTAAAAGACATATGCCATGTATGTGGTATATCTCCTAGGTTTCATAAAGATGATTGTCCTTATAGTATGCCGCAATTACATTTTGCTGAATTAGATAGACATGATATTGCTTTAGGTAATATTAATTCGTATATTAATTCCTTATTAGGCGAATTTAAATTGAAGAATATTCCGGAATAATAATGTACGATATATTTTATTTAGGCGATAATTCAGAATTAAAAGAACGATATCCGTTTGCAAAACAAATAACATCTGAAAAAGATGTTGTGAGCAAGACAAGACTGTATTGGCTACTAGAAGAAGATATAAAAATAACAGACTGGAGTGTATTTGATTACGTTCCTGATATTCATACTGTAAAATATAATCATATATGGAAATGGAATAGCAGTAATTATGGTGGCGTACATTTAAAACCTAAAAAACAAACGTCTTTTATAGATACTATGCATCATAATAATGTAATATGTGCAAAAGTATTTACAATATTACATAAATTAACACCAGAGAATTATTTTAAAACTAATATTACCAGTACACATGTATGGTGTGTTGATCCGGAATACAAGTTAGCAGACGATATAGATTGGGCACCGGGGAATTTCGAACCTAACTTTATACATAGTTTTCATTTACGTGGACAATTAGAACATAAGTATCCTGCAGAAGAAGGCGGTATTAAATTATTTCCACGTGATTGGGAAAAGTGTGATACAAAATATCATGGATTTCTAGATGCAAATATAATTTATCCAATATTATATGTTGATGATGTTGAGGATTATGCACAGAGAGATATATTTAATGAAGATTATGTGTGGTTAATTGACAAAGCACATAGCATAAATGTTAAAACCGTTGACTGGGTACCTAATCCTTTTGAGGATAATATGGTACATGCGTTTAAAATGCCTTACCAATTACAGGAAAAGTATCCGTTAGCAATGGGTGGTATTAGATTAATACCGAATAATTGGAGTAATGCTGAAACAAAAATACACCCAGCATGTCCAATAGAGGATAAAAACTATGATGTATTCTATATAGACGAGTCTGAGTTTACAGCAGAAACATATAGCGAGTATGCAGAGCGTAGTAAAACAGATTGGTTCTGGATAGTAGATAGAGAATATCTATTTAATGGCAAGTTATTATTTGTGCCTGCAGAGCATGAACGTGATTATATTCACGTATTTAAAATACCAGGACACTTAGAAGAACGGTATCCGTTAGATAATACAGACCCGTGGGATAATAGATGTGGCGGTATTAAATTAATTAATAAACAATTCGATATTACTAAGCACAAATATCAAGAAGATATATGTCCAGTACGTTATGATATATTTTATTCCGATAATATTAATGACTATGAGACGTATGCAAGAAAAAGCAGAACTAAAATGTTCTGGTTAATAGATAGTGAACATCAGATAAATGAGGAGTTTAAATATGTACCACTACAGTTCGACCAAAAATACATACACGTTTTCAAGTTTCCAGATGACTTGGAACACAAATACCCAAGAGCAATTAAAAATATCAGCGACAACAGAGCAGGAGGTATTAAACTTGTTCCAAAGAATGTGGGAGACGATGCCAAGTTCATCGACAGTAATCCAGTGGGAGGACGATCCTACCCTATTGTATACTCAGATGGCACACTTACAGAAGTAGATATCGACTGTTGGATCATACCCGAAGCATTTAATACTATAACAAGTATTAACTGGAGCCCTACTGTATTCCAAAAACATATGAAGCATATATTTAATGGTGGGCAGGTTGTGTGGATGCCTAGGGATTGGAACGGTGAAGTTAAGGTACACGACATAAGTCCTGTACAATTAAATTATGAATTTCAAACATTTAATAATTATGAAGAAGGAATTGCACAAAGTAAGTATGATTGGTTCTGGGTAATTGATCCTGATGTGGTTGTATTAGAAGATTTTGATTTAGACTTTCAGCCTAATGTGTTCGATGAAGGTAAGCAACATGTATGGCAAAAACTAAATCCTGTAACAGGTAAGCAATACGATTACGGTGGAGTTAGTTTGCGTCATAAGAGAGAAGGCAAAGGTAGACCAAAGTATATTCGAGAACCTGCTTGTACGCAGAAAGAATACCCAGTGTACCACATACAGCCGGAAGAACTACTACAGCCGTTAGACGACGTCTACGAGCGTCTGTGTAACCGATGTGGTGTGGGTATGATGTGGGTAGTTGATGCACATATAGAAGTATATGATGACTTTGATTTCAGTTACTATCCAACACAATATGATAAAGATGTAGTACATATATGGCAACATGATGGTAACAGTAAGCAGAGTGGTATTAAATTAATGCCTATGGGAACATACTCTGAACAGGAAATTAAAGAAAACAGTTATGTTAAATTAAAAGAAATGCCTAGTGTGGCTAGTAAAGATCCTGTTTGGCCCGTAGAACAATTAGAAAATATGACTAGTGCCGAGATTCAAGGTATTATTGATACACATAAAGACGTAGGATATGTGTGGACAGTAGATCCAGACATTGAATTAGACGATAATATAATTAAACAAAGTATTATTCCACATGTTGATAACAGTAATATAGTACATGTATGGAAAAGAACAGACTCTGAAGGCTTAGTTATTGGGCATGGCGGACTTAGATTATGGCCCACAACGTATGATGCTACACAATTAACTGACGAACAAGTGCTAACTTGCAGTATACCAGACCAATTAATACTTGATGCAGTAGCAGGAGAGCAAAAAGAATATCCTATTTGCTACCTAAACAGCGATACTGATATACTAGAACAGTTAAATCAGTTTGACACAGACTGTGAAAGCACAATGTATTGGGTAGTTGATCCACATATAACACTAGCAGGTGACTGGAAGTTTGATTATGTGCCTACAAAATGGGAAGAACATGTAGTACATGTGTGGTTAGACAGCGAAGATAACAAACGTGGAGTTAGATTAATACCTAAAAATACATTTACAGATAACAAATATACAATAAAACAATTAATTAATAACACATTTACGGATTTAAAAACTGTATATAGAGTAGCAAGTCAACCTACAACGTGGAAATGCTATGCATTTAACACAGAAACTCCTTTATTAAAACAATTAAATCAGTTTAAATCACAGAATAAAGCAGAATACTTCTATACCATAGACCCAGACGTAACAGTAATAGATGAATTTAAGTTTAATTACACACCACAATTAGATAGTTTAAATAAAATACACACATGGCAACGTACAAATCCTAGAACAAACATGCCTCACAGTTACGGCGGCATACGTTTATGGCATAAAAGCATAGAGGGATTAACATCAGATGACATACAGTTAAACAAAATGCCACGTGGCACATTACAATATGTTAAAGCAACTGCTAGTGTGTACAAGCCATACCACATAGTATTAATAACATACAAACAAAACAACACAGATGAACTGTTAAGCCGACTGCCTGAGGGCACTCTGTTAGTCAAAGACGTTGAAGGTATATTCAATGCACACAAACAAGCCAGTACTATAGTAGACACCAGTATGTTTTGGGTAGTGGATGGTGATGCTGAAGTAATGGCAGACTTTGACTTTAGTTATATACCTGATGTGTATGACCAAGATGTAACTCATGTGTGGAATAGTGCTAACCCTGTAACAGGCGATACATACGGCTATGGTGGAGTTAAACTGTTTAACACAAATCAAATCAGAGGAGCAACCACTTGGGGCATAGACTTTACAACAGGATTAAGCAAACGATTCAAAGTAATGCCTGAAGTTGCTTGTACTACTAGGTTTAACACAGATGCTTACAGCACATGGCGTAGTGCATTCAGGGAATGTGTTAAGTTAGCAACAAGTAGCGATCCAGATGCACAACAACGTTTGGGTGCATGGCTACATCCTGTACCAGATGCTGACTTTAGACACGAAGCAAAACTGGGTGCAGAACAAGGGAATGACTATGCAGGACGCAACCGGGGGAACATCACAGCATTGGAACTAATCAATGACTATGACTGGTTGAAGGAGTATTATGATGGAAACAATTAAACTGTCAACATGGCAAGCAGTAAGTGATTACTGTGACGCAGGCTTCTTACAGATAAGGATGAGTCAGTTTGAACACTTGTATCAACATGCCAATTACTATCCAAGACATGCATACAGCAAGGGACAGTTGGCATCTAAGAGTTGGCTACTGGATAAATTGTGTAACTCAGAGATCCTGATACCCAATCCCACAGTGGCTATATTGGGCAGTTGGATAGGATCGCTGGTTGATCCACTACACAGATACATGCCATGTGAACGCATATATGGCATAGATGCAGATCCAGAGTGTGTGGCTATAAGTGAGAAACTCAATCAAGAATACTTAGAGGGATGGCGATACAAAGGGGTATGTGCAGACGTAACACAATTAGATTGCAGTAACATGCAGTTTGAGACCGGGGGAGAACTAATTGATGTTACGCCTCACATTATCGTAAACACCAGTTGTGAACACATGAACTCAGATTGGTTTGATTCAGTAAGCACAGAACAGTTAATAGTGATGCAAACAAATAACAGCTCAGAGTTTGATGGGCATGTTAATACATGTGCTAGTGTGGACGCAATGCAGGAGCAGTACCCATTAAGCAACACAGTATATGTGGGTGAGATGCACACTCCAGCATACACTAGATTGATGCAGATAGGCTACAAGTAGTTAATTAAACATAGTGTTAAAGGCGAGCGGCGGGCATCCTTATAACAGGTGCTGAGCGAAGCGAAGCGCCTCCGCGGCGCAAAGCACTAATTTACTGCAATGCTAAGGGAACATAAACACATTCAGAAAGAAAATGCTCTGCTACACTAGTGCATTCACTGTCTAAGTCTTCCACAATCAACCATCTTTGGCTACCCAAACCAGCAACTATGATACTGCTGTGACTACGACTAGTGTCTAATACCAGTGTATCACCTCTGCCGTATAAGTGTACAACACCATCTTGACTAACACTTACTGTGGTATCGCTTAACAGTATGAGTGTTCTTATTGGTCCTATAGTTAAATTATCTGTGTGCTCAGTTAAACTACCCTCAATCTCTGTGTAACTCAACATAGTATTTGAATCCTCTATGCCTAGTTGCTGTAATAAACTGTGTAGTAATGTGCTTCTCTCGGAATCTGGGAATTGATGACTCAGTGAACAAGTGTGTATAGTAAACTTTTCTGAGTCAATATCTGTTAATGGTATGTATCTGTGTGAGTCAAACCAATGTTTATGCTTACTGCTTATTGAATCGTACAACTGCTGTACTGTGTTTTCTAGTGTATCAATGTTCATAACTGTATTTATAAGGTTGTAATGGTGTTAGGTGGAGTTTAATGAAGGAGGATATAACACCTAAAGGCGTAGACTTCTACATGCTTACGCACTTGAAGTCTTATACACTATACGAGAACTATACACAAAAGGGGCACGGTTCTTGCTACTATACACTAGTACACAGTAATGTGTGGAGATTCCCACACTTTTTTTGACACTAACTGCTAATGTGGGCATTAAGCATGTTACTGTGTACACTAGTCATTTGAAGGCGTATACACAGGGAGAAAAATTTGACGATAAAAAAAAATTTTCGAACCCACCTCCGGTATGTATGAGCATAAAAAAATTGTGATTCCACCGATGCCCTTTTTCCAAAATTGCAACCGTTGTGCTATATTACCGGTACCCCCGGGTAATTCTGGAATTTTTTATTTTTTCAAAAAGTTTTAGTGTACACGCAATATGCCGCCGTCAGCCATTTCCTCGTGCCAGTAATAAGTAGCACAGTCAAAATCAGTTATGTCACAGTCCTTTAATGCATAAGTGCCATAATCAAACAAGCACTCTTTAGCTCGTGCCCTACTAATTTTAGTCATTTCAAAACAACTGCCTGCCCTGTCAAAACCACACAGCCAAAAACCCTTGCTAACTTGTGCAGTTGTAAGCTCAATGTCGCCGTCAGTTATGTGTGTGTTGTTGTCAACCCTAATGTTATTAAATACTTTTTGCATTGTTGTTACTCCCATAACGTTATTTAATATACATATTATAACACAAAAGCACTTGAGGTGCAAGTGCTAATGTGTAGTTGAGTTGAGCTTAACTGTTGCGGTCAAGCATGTATGCTTTGTACATACTGTTAACATTGCCACTAAAGGATATAGTAGTGCGACGGCTTGGGTGATGATAACTGTGTGCAATGTTTGGATTGTTAGCACACATTTTCTCAATGCTGTCACGCACACAGCCTATGTAGTCGTCGGTCTCACTGCTATGGTCTGACATAGTGTGGTACATGTTGTTAAGCATGTCGGACAATTTATCCTCTGTGTTATAACTGTTGTAGTCCCCAAGTAAACTGTCAAAGTTATCAACAGCACTTTGGTAGTCGTCACATGCATCCGCCCACATTAAGTTGTTGCCAAACGTTACGTCCGTACAATCCTCATAGTAGCAGTCGCCAGCGTCACTGTTGCCATCCGCATCCTCAAAACTGTACATCCAACTCACATCCGTACTTGGTGACATGTGGTGTACAAAACTGCCAGCCCACTCAAGCATTTCCCTTACGAGCATGTTGCGTACTACACTGAGCTTTTTACTCTCAGCACTAGGCGGCGTATAGGGCTCGATGGTTACTGCTTTGTTGAGTGTGGCAACATGTGCTGTTGCTTCCTCGAGGTTGTTGAAAATAGTATTGTTTACTTTGTATTGTTGTTGCATATTTTTGTTACTCCCATAACGTTTATTACTGTGTAATAATAACAAAAAAAGGGCCCGTTGTCAAGCCCTTTTTACCAATAATATTGGAATGTGTTATGAGGCTAATACTGCTTGGCGAAGGTCGCCATTGGTCACGCCCGGATAGTTTTCAAAGCGACAAAACTGTTTTAAATAGTTTTCACTTTCCACATCGTCGTCGTCTGCATCCATTTGCTCGTCGGTGAGCTCGAGCTCACCTAAGCCATCCATCCATATATCCAAACTGATGTAGTCGTCGCCTTGCATACCCTGTTCGCTACCATCTGCTTTCAAGTTGTAGAGGTCTTTAATACGTTGTGTTACAACATCCTCTAAGTCGCCGGTGTATGCTAAGCCTTGATTGCCCTCCGCATAGTTTATGTCTACAATGCCCTCGCCAATGCTAAACTTGTTTTTCGCATACAAGTTGCCAACTGTAAACGTTAGCCATGCATCCGTATCCTCAATAACAGCGTCACCCCAATGCTTGCCTTCGTAAGTGCCACCGTCAATTTTACCTAGCGGTAAGTCAAGTCTCCACAAGTAGTAGTCAACGGCTTCGATTACTACCTTGTCGCCAGCAGTTACACCCATTAACTCAATTAGTTTAATTAATACTTTTTGCATATGTTACTCCCATAACGTTATTTAATACAAGTATTATAACGAAAAAAGGGCCTGTTGTCAAGCCCTTATTGTGTGGAGAGGTTTGGTATTATGCGTATACTGTGTCAGTTAGTGCCTCAAACACAGGACTATCAATCAGCACGTCTATGCTGTAGGCATGTGTGTATACCCCATCCGCCTGTTCAAAGTCACCCTGCATACCCTGTTCACTACCAGTACCACTAATCAATCCGCCACTAGCCTCTTTAATCATGTCCTCAATAACCTCTTCAATGTCGCTACTGTAAACCAATGCACGTTTCTCAGTTGTAACACCAACGTTACCATCGCTAATGTAATCCTCTTCAATGCTAAACGAAAGCACCAAGTTTTGTGCAGGCATTCTACTCGCACCCCATAAACCATCAAAGTATGTAGCACCTAGTGTACCTAGCTCTAGTTCAAACTGTGTAATGTCACCAAACTGTGTTACAGTAAGGGCATCGCCACATGCTGTAGTAAGTATTTCGACCAGTTTGTTTAGTAGTTCTTGCATATTTGTTACTCCCATAACGTTAATTTATGTACATATTATAGCAAAATACCAGTACCAAGTCAACCTTTTTGCCAATATTCCTGGCAGAAACTGCAGAAGTTGCCAGATATTGTGGTAGAAGTTTGCAGAAGGTACGAAGAAGAGTGGTAGATGTTGATAGATGTTTGAAGGTACAGCCCAGAACACACCCCGCAAAGGCCCTAGACATGGGCCCCCTTTCTGGTGTATGAAGGTGTTTACTGATGCTGGTAGAAGTTTAGAAGGTATTGATAGATGTTTACTAGGTTGGCAGAACAACCCCGACAGATGTGTGCAGGTAGAAACAGCCAGTTTTTAACCAGAGTTCGCAGATATCCAGTTACTAGTCGCCGAAGCGTATGTTAGTGCAAAGATGCTTGTGCTAACTAGCGGTTCATTAACCCTGTTTAATGAATCATTAACAATGATATTAACATATTTTTCCGGAAAAGTCAACCGAATACGAATTATGGGTAATTGGTTCTAAGCCACATTCTATTAATTATGATATATTATATACACTATACCATAATTACCGTTACATGAAGTCTATGAAGCTCACGTATAGTGTATACTGTAGTGTATCAAACCCTCACATAGTGTACCACCGTTAGGTTGATTAGAGCCGGTTTTACCACTATTTTGAGTAGAATTCATGATGGTAGATACCCATATCGCCCTTTACAGCCCGGAATCCGCATAAGTGCAGAAAAAAAAACTTTTTTCCGAAGCCTTCCGGAGTACTATATAAAAGTTATTTCTACGGTATTTGTCACCGTCAAAACAATCACAATAAACCCATAATTAACTGTTTATT
>Ga0181412_1000907_pt1 | contig 11885 bp, 3 predicted proteins | sample 35SPOviralmetaG_FD_130113 | JGI IMG/M metagenome (GOLD analysis project Ga0181412, IMG submission 130113) | Marine viral communities from the oligotrophic San Pedro Time Series (SPOT) site, San Pedro Channel, CA, USA - 35 SPOT_SRF_2012-08-15 | ecosystem: Environmental > Aquatic > Marine > Strait... | reverse complement strand
CGGTTAAAACCAATGGGGTGTTTGTTCTGGTATCTTCTAACTGAAAAGAAGTATCAAAGTCGAAACCTTGTTCAATCGTGATGTTAGATACAAATACTGCCATTATTCAAAAAATTATGCTATTTTATCTTTAGATATTTATATTCTCAGAATTCATCAATAAATTTCTGAGAAGAGATTTTATCTCATTAATATCATTTTTCATTTCGGAGATTTCTCTTTTTTGGAGATTTCTTTGTTCTAAGGAACTTACATACTGATTATATTCCATAGAATCAGTATTAATTATAGCTCCACTTGTTTCATCACGATATAAATTTTGATAACCTTTGACTTTAATCATCTTACTGCTATAGTCCTTAATTCTTTAATTCTTGGGGGATATGCCTGATTAGTACCGGACATTACAATTTTAATTGTATATCCAGTGAATAATGGCAGTTCATTTGCAGTAAAATCATATTCTAAAAATTGATTAGATAAACTTGCAGGAACAAACTTATCTGGTAGTCCACTATTCTTAGATGAATCTACAATAGTATATCCGAGATCATCGGCAAAAGTTAAATTATCATATCCAGGGAACAATTCAAATGTTTGATCAACTTCTCCAGAATCTGATTTTATTAAATTATAAAGGACTCTAAAGTCGGCAGATTGATGTCTATATGCATTTAAAATTACTTTGAGTGATGTAGCAGGATTTGATAAGAATACAGTGTTAGAAACATATACTGCGGAGTGTGGATCATTAAAAATTGATTTGACTCTATCATCAGATGCATAATCAATAACTGGTCTATCAAAACGACTAAACCTAAACTCTGTAAATGCACTATCTAGATTTATTTGTGGGGATAAATTAGAATCATTAGAATTTAAAGTTATTCCTGTTGTAAAAGATTTGTTTCTTGGAAGATTTGTTAAAAATTCTTTTTCATTAACTTCAGAACAAATAATTCTAGGAGAATTTAAAGTATTTAATACATTTATCCCAATAGGTTCAAATCCATTATCATTGAATGAAGATTCGTTCCCATCAACACTAGTTCCACTAATAGTTCTTATTGTTCCATTTATGGAAGTAGAAGAACCCGGAGTAATTATGTCATAAGTTGGAACTATAGAATCATACAGAATATTTTCTGTTGCTCTGACAGCATTTCCACCAGTAGATGCTTCATTAGCGAAATTAAGTTGAGGCATTCCTGTAGGAGTTCCGTCAACACTTCTATCAACTCCATCTGAAGATACATCAATAACAATGTTATAATGATCAATTCCAATTGGTTCTGCAATAGTATGAGTCTTATTTATTCTTCTCAAAGAGATTCCATTAAGTTCATACTTATAAACAATATTGTTTATATCATGCAACTCCGTGATAGTAGAATCCGTTGCTCTTCCATTACTAGCAATTGAAAGCGATCCAGAACCTACACCATCATAAGTAATAATTTCATTATTTATTTTAATATATCCCGGATTTGATGCACTTACATCCACACCTTCAAACGTGGTAAAGTTACTAGTGTTTGCTACGCTGACACTAGTAATATCACTAACCGATAATGTCGCAGATAAAGTTGTTGGTTCAATATTAGATTGAACATCACTCAATATCACCTTATTTGTATTGGAGTACATTCCATGATTGAAATGATTTACCCCCATATAGTTTCCAGAATATACACCACCTGTTCCAGTAACAGTTAATATATCATTAGTTCCTATAGAAGTTAATGTTCCATCATTGGCAAAGTAACTTATTCCAGCGCCCACGGTAAATGCTTTTCCAGTACCACTAGAACCAAATTCTCCTTGGACATTCGAAACATAAAGTGTATCAACATCTGTTGAAATTCCGGTAATTGTAATTCTCGCATCTTTTCCAGTTGAACTAGAAACAGTTGAGGTAACAATACCAACAACATCACCTATTTTATATCCATTACCACGATCTTCTTTTGCGGATGCTGCAGCAATACTAGTAATTGTACCAGTATCAGCATTAATACCACTAATATTTAATTTTAATCCAGAACCACCACCAACTACATTAAAAGTATTTACACTAGAATCTACCACATAACCAGAACCACCTTCAGTCACACCTAATGTTGTTATAGAACTTCCTCTACCGACAATAATTGCAGATCCATTAGTATTGTTGGCACCTGCAAGTTTTCTTCCCGTGGTCAATATTCCGATATTGGCAGAAGATCCGCTAATGGTGGTAATACCAATTGTTCCAGTTTTTGGTAAAGTTCTTACCGGATCAATAAATAATTTTGAAACATAATCATTACTCTTATCCAATACTGGATTGTAGAAGAATGCTGTTCCTGTTTGAGAAGTAAATTGTGCTTTATAAAGTTTAAATTTAAGATCTTGATATTGATTAGGAGTCCAAATAGATCCATTTTGAGATTTGAATAAACTTCCAAGAGCAAATTGTCTTGAATATATTGCACTTTCTGCATTAGAACTAGGAGGAAGAGAAGATTCTGATACAGATTTTTCTCCCATAGTAGCAGTCCATACTTCATATTCATCACTAGTTTCTGCTAAAAGCACAACTGCATATTCCTTGCCGGGTGGCAAGAAAATTGGTTCTGGGAAAATAACTTTTGTTGCAACATCTCCAGTATCTGATGTTTGAATATTTTTTACAGTATTGCCACTAGAATCGACAGTTGTAGGTCTTAGGGTGACAGTTTTTCCCAAAACAGTTCTAGTTGGGAATCCCAATTCTGTAGTTCTAATTTGAACTTTAACCGGGGCGTTTCCTTCGTCTATTTTGGCAAAGAAAATATCAACAGCAGTTAAGAATGCTCCATTTATATCATCACTAGTATCAATATCTGAAGGTGCCTCTACATTCCCCCCAACAATAAATGTCTGAGCTAATGGATCCCCATAAGTTTCGGTAACTGTAGTATCTACTTGCGAAATTGTTAGAGAAGCAGAAGCATTTGTTTGCAGATTTATTACAGAAGTAGTTGTAAGGTTGTCGGTGCGAGTAGTAACTTCATTTTGCCACTGCTCTAAAGAACCTGTAGAACTATAATTTGCCTCTGCAAAAGAAACTGAATTGCTTCCAGGAAGACCTGGATCATTTGAAGCACTAGAAGTAACTTTAAATGTCTTTGTTCCAGTCTGGAGTCTAACTGAAGGGACTGGTAGTGCATTTGGATCTCTTATAAAGAAAGATCCTATCAAATCTCCATAGTTATCGGAAACCAATCTAGTGTCTTTTACGTATGCAATTGCACCGCTAGTTTGACCAACTAATCTCATTCCCAATATAATATAACCAGAATATAATCCCTGCGCTTCTTCAGATAAAGAAGAAGTATCCACATTGAGAATCTTGGAGGATTGACTATATGTTGAGGGTATGGACTCTGAGGTCACATATGGGTTTACATTAAATACTGATGATGGATTGTTAAATTCTCCATATTTATGATTTGGTGTAGCAACTCTAAATGAAATGGACGGACCAACTCCACCTGCACCTATGGCAGATCCAACTACTGTTTCTCCGATTACAAAAGAACCATTGGCAGTTCCGTAAGTTGCTAAAGATTCACTATTTGCAATTTCAATCAATTTCGGAATAAAATCAACACCACTGTTTCCATCAAGGAATTGATAAAATCTTGTAGATGGTTTGAGATTGGATATTAAAAATTCAGTGTTTCTAGACCTCATGAATGTTTCATCCGAAGATGAAATATGTTCATTTCTAATACTAATATCATCAAAACTAATAGTATCAACAGTTGTACTAGAATCAAAACTTGAACTACTTGCACTAAGATTTTGATTTCTCCTAGTGGTTGTTACGTCTCTTCTTCTTAAATTAATATTTCTTCTTCCTATATTGCCCAAATTATCGACAGTAGTTGTCTGACCATCAATCGATGCTGTACCTAGATTTAAATTTATATTACTAGTAAGATTTTGTGTAAGAGTTCTAGATCTATTAGTAGAAGTACTAATAGATCTATCTGGAAGTTGAATAGTTCTAACCCAAGTATCAACTGATGGATTCAATTCAATGTTTCCAGTATATACAACAACATTAAATGGATTGACATTTTCTACCGTAGTTGCTATTGGTTGCTCAATCCAATCTATTTCATCATATTTTAAAGTTACTGAATCTCCAGTCTTTTGAACATTTGGATCTAATAAATCAAAATTACTAGTAAAATCTAAACTTTGAGGTATAATATCATCAATTTGTGCAATTTGTGATTTAAGAGAATTTCTACTAATAATTGGTATTAATTCTTCTGCTGTTGGATTGATTTGTATAGAAGATAATGGTCTATCAATTAAAGAATAATTTTTAAAATCATCAACAAAGAATCCACTTTTAAATCTATTTTTTCCATCCGCATCTCTAATTTGTAATGTTTGAGTATTTAACTCTAGCAATGATAATGAAGTTATTCTCTCTAAATTTTCAACTCGATCTTCAATATTACCAATATCTCTCATGGTAAATCTTCTATTGTCAATTAAACTTATGGATGCATTTTGAGGAACATATAAGTAAGGTGGAAGATTGATGCTAGCAATTTCTAACAATGCATCATTTTTAGTGGGTGCTTTAGGATACTTTGATGATATTCCTTTTTCAACAATAAAAGTTCCATATTTATCAATATATAATTTATCAATTCTAGGAAGATAATACTCATACCCTATAATAGATCCTTCTCCAGGTGCCATTAAAAGTTTTGGAACGGAATCAAAACTTCTAGAACTAAAATCAAACGGAGAAATTGTTGCAGTAGTTGGATCAAATACAGATACTCTTGGGCGGAAATCTAAAGTATCTGTTGCTCTTGTTCTAAAACGACCTATGGTTGGTATATCTTGTGCAAATCTTTCTTCATCATAACTTAATACAGTAAATGCATCTCCAGTATCATCGGATGGTACAGAATAATAATCGAAGATTACTAATAATCTACGAGTTGGTTCTGGAACATTTCTATTTCTAACAATTCTAGAATAATCATAATATTCATCCTTCTGCCCTTTATTTAATTTAAATAATTGAGTTACATCCTTATAACTTCCCAATGTAATAGTTTCTATTTCTGTAATTATACTCGATTCTTGGAAAGTTACTGTTTCGCCAACACTAAACACATCATCGGACAAATATACCAATTCTAAATTATTTGCAGATGGAGATGAAACAACTCTAGCAATCGCATTACTAGAATTTCCTACTACATTTTCTCCGATTATTGCATTCGTCTGAACACTTGCGGTTGAAGTAAATTGAAATTTATCTAAAGTAGGATTTCCTGTTCCCAAAGATTCATAAATTACTATAACTTTTGCAACATCTGGATAGTTTAGAGAAATTTCTTCATCCTGAACTCTCAACCCATATTGAGTATTAAAATTAAGTCCATCATTGTTGGAAGTATTGATACCAACTCCGGAATCAGAATATTTTGATCTTGTTATATTTAATGTTTGACTTCTATTATATTGTTTAATCTTACTTTGAACTCCAAATTTAGTAAGAGTTGTATTTACAATAACATTTGATTGACTTGCTCTCAATCCTTTAATTGTTACAATATTATTTGTTAAATCAAAAGTATCACTTGTAATTGTTCCTGCTATTCCGGTAGAATAATGAACTCCATATCTTTCCTGATCAAAAGTTGCAAAAGAAGCACTGGTTATTCCAGAAATACTTGAAAGATCAAATGTCAATGTGCCAGAAGAATCGGTAGATTCTCCAGTTATTTGATCGACAACTGTAAATGTTGAATTAAGTAAATCTACGGAAGAAATATTAATATCTGGCAATCGTGAAAATAACTGTGCATTTTCACTATCAATAATTGGTCCACGAGCAAGTGGTGTAACTAAAAGATTTCCACTTCCAGAAGGTAACTTGCCATCATAAACACCAGTGATTCCGGCACCAGCATTAACTGGACTGAGTTCTATTGAAAGTTTATCCGCAGAGATAGAAGAAACTCTATTAACAGTTTCCGTGCTAAATCCCGGTCTTTGGTATGAAATAAGAGTATCAGTTCTTATTCCACTGAATACTTTTCCTGTTACTGTGACTGTCGTAACACCAGTATTTCCCAAATTGCCGACTAATGGAATTGATATTTGCGATATTCCATTGGGCATATCAAATTTTTCAAGAACTGAATCTGCCGTAAATGCAGGAAAACCACTACCCGCTGCCTGTTTTACTGATTTAATATTTTGAGTTCCATATTCAATAAAATCTGAAATTGTTCTTGAGAAATCAACTCCATTAATAGTTATTTGCTCTCCTTTAGCAAAAGAACCAGAAGTTTGTCTCAATAAAATACCTACAGACGCTCCTCCACCAGCACCAACAAGAAATCCACTTGCACCACTACTCTTACCTTTAATAAAAGATCCCTCTGGCATATCAGTGGCATCTACGCTCTGATTGAGGGATAATTTGGTATATGTTTGAATATCATATAATCTCAAATCATACTTTGTTTCTACTCCAGAATATGCAGCATCTGTAAGATTGAAAGTATATACTCTAGCATCACCTATTACTGATTCTGTATCACCTGTTTTTCTATTTAATAATTGAATTGTTGCTTTGTTTTGAGGAACACCAGTAACGTTATTAACTCTAAGTAAATTTCCCATCTCAAATGGGACAGTCACGTTAGATTCTTTTTGCGTATCTCTAGGTTTTTCTACATCAATTATTGTGGTTCCAACTTTTTCTACATCATATCCCCTTACATATGCTTTTCCCGGAGATATCTTGAAACACATCAAATCTTCGGATGGTGTATTTCTTTGTTCTGTTAACTCATTAGAGAAGAAAAGACCGTTATTCCCTAGTCTATTATTTAATGAATTATGAACCGATGGATCAAATGGTTTTACTGCATAATCACCAGATTCATCATATGTTCTTTCGGCCATATAATCACGAATTTGATTATATTGTGTTTTTGTGGTAATTTTTTGAATCTTACCATCTTTTAATCTTAAAAGTTCAACAAAATCTGTGTCATTAACATCTGATATTAATTTTTTGGTGAGAGTCAAATTTATTTTAAATCTATCGGCACCTGGTGCAGCAAAATTTGTAAATCCTTTTGCATTATCATATAATGAATCGTCATCTTTTGCTCCAATGAGTAATTCATCAATTTTTAAACCAACTCTATATGATGGAGTATTTGTATAATTATCTAAAAGTATAGTTTCCTGAGAAACATTCACAAAATATCCTCTAATAAAATAAATACCTTTACCAATGGATGCTGCAGAACCAATTGCAGTGGCATCCGAAGAAATTAAAGATGCAAATTCAGTTTCGGCAGGAATAGTTGTATTTCCATAGGTTACATTATCTACACAAGATAATGATTCTCCATCTTGAAACTGAGTGAATTCAAAATTATTATCAGAATCTAGATATTTTACGTAAATTGTCAAAAATTCAAAATTATTATCATCAGCAAATTCAACATGTTGAATTTTGGCAGTAATGCCCGATTCTTGACCAATTATTTTTTTGCCTACAAAATTTTCAATATATAATGCGACATCGATTCCGGCACTAGTTGCATTAAGTTTTACAGCATAGAATTGATTATCATAAGATATATTTCCTGGAACAACTACAGATCCTTCCTTAAATATATGACTACCAAAAGACTCTATCTGACCTTGCAGAAGAGATTGTAAGGTAGTTAATTCTCTCGCTTGAACTGGAAATCCTGGTTTAAATAAGACTTTATAAAAATTCTTTTCAGAATCATAGTCATCATAATATGGATTGATATTTAAGTTTGTTTTTTGTGACATTTTTCTTTAGAATTCCAGAATAATTTTAACGTCTTCTTTTTGGCGAGAATCTCTTTGAATAAGAGGTCTATTATCAATGTAAATGATTTCCCCTGTCTTCTTATTTATCTCAGGATTTGCAAGTCCATTTGTAAAATTGACTCCCAAATCAATTTCTTTAGAATTTACGGTTGTTTTAATTCCAGAAAATCCAGTATCAATTGATCCCGTAAATGGGGAAATATTATTACCTGAAGATTCAAAAGATAATAATTTACTATTACTACTAACATTATCAATGTCAGCATGGTCTTTTGTATTTCCAAAGTATAGTGATCTATCTTGGAAATATTTTAATACTTTAGTTTCATCGTCATATGATGCAACATATCCTTTAGCAGCACCTCCACTTACCGATTGCGACATTGCTGCACCTACAACTGGAGTTGATGTAACTGAATTTAATCTTACTGAAAATAAGGATGAATATTGGTTGGCAGTATATATTGTAGTAGATGAATATTGTTGCGGATTTTTTAATACTCCAACTTGAGTAAATTTGGTATCAATTGGAAAGTCTCTATTCGAATCATCAAATCTGGCATATATTAGTATTTTATCTGTACCTAATTCCGTATAGATATCATAACCATGACCTCTTGATGGTGGAATGATCGGTATTAATTTTGCGGGATCTGCTAAAGTTCCAGACGGTTGAAGAGATCCTAAATCAACTATTCCATAAGTATATCCACTTCCACCAGCAGTAACAACGGCAGAAGTTATCTTTCCTGATGCATCTACTTCAATCGACACTTTAGCACCACTTCCATCACCATTAATTGATACAATACCAGAAGTGTAATTTGATCCGCCATTAGCAATATATACCTTTTTAATTTGATTCAAGTTTACGCTAGAGTCTCCTGCTTCTCTAACACTTTGAATTTGACTATCTGTTGTGGTTGCCCAATCATTGGGAACAACAACATAATCAGTAGAATCAAATTTTATAATGTCACTAGGAGCAACTGAAAAAAGATATTTCCAAACATATCCATCACCACTAGTTCCGGCTGCAGTTGGTTCTAAATCTGTAAAAGTTGGTTCATCCTTAGATACATTTCCCTTTAGATTGTCTCCGGATGATCCATTGCCAATACATACATAAACTCTAAAATCACTATTAATTACATAATAATTTGTATCATACAATCTTGCTAAATTTGAGTTTGGGGCAGGATTAGAAATACTATAATCATGCCTATACATGTCATATCGAGTATTAGCAGACCAACTAACTTTTCTTATAAGTCTTCTAACATTAGATGTTGTTACTTTTTTTCCAAATAAAGCAGTATCTCTAAAATGTGAGGTAAATTGTAAATTATCTGTTGGCGTTGGAGTATTACTATTCCACTCAGAATCTGAAGTGGTTCTACCAAAACCAGAAACTGGATTAGAAGGATTTGGTAATCCCAGGAACACATAGTAAGAATTACTCGTATTTGCTACAGAGTCTACAAAATTACTTGCATTTGATATTCTAAATTGATCTGTTACTACCGCAGCCATATTAATAGTTTTTTAGATATTTATAAGGGAATAGTCATTATATAGATTTTGGAAGTGCTCCTCCATCTCTTAATCCAGTGCCTCTTCTCTGGATTGTTGGGAAAGTTGTGAGTCCAACATCAACTGTATTTCCAGTAACTGCTATAGAAACTGGAGAGGTTGCTCTAGAAATTCCGGCGAGTCTTCCCCATGAGAATCTACCCACAGGATTATCTGAGTTGGATGTTGTTGCTATACCAACAACTGAAGTTCCAGAATCTACATAACAAACGATAGAACCAGCAGCACCAACAGAAGACAGTTCTTGTATAAAGTATATATTATCGACGAAGGTTGTCCCCACACCAACAACTGACAAGGAATTAACTCCAATAGATGTCACACCTGTTCCAACCTGCGTATTAAAAATATAAATTGGATATCCTACAGAAAGATCCGTATAATTTGCAGAATCGGACCTATGTAAGTTAAATTGAATTGCTAGTGTTCCAATTCCCTGAGCATTTACAGTTGTGATTCCAGTAACAATTCCGGAGAAACCTTGAATTACATCAATACTGGACACCTCTTCATAGGTTGGTCCTGGTAAAGATACAAGAACTTGTGGAGCAATAGTATATCCAAGTCCTGGATTATTAATCAGAACTGATGTAACAGTTCCGTTAGAAACTGTGGCAGTGGCAGTTGCTGTTGTTCCAACACCGACTCCAATTTCAGGTGGAGCAATAACTGAAATAGTTGGTATTGAAGTATATCCACTACCACCAGAAACAATTGTATATTCTGTTATAGTTCCGGCAGTAGAAACAGTTGCTGTAAGTGCAGATGCGACTGGATCCGTAGAACCAGCAACAATAAGACCACTAAAGTCCGTGGCGGAATCATAATCGAACAAGTCTGCGTCTTCAACAAATATTTCAGTGGCACTGCTTTCAATGGTATTAATAATTTTTGCAGTTGGGAAAACTTGTGCCTCTATGGAATCTCTAGACTTATAAACAATTTCACCATTGATAACTTTATCAACCTTTTGCTTTGTCCAGGCAAGTGGTTTGAAGTTTGTTTGATCTATTCCATTTCCAGAATATAAATTTGTTTCAAATTTATCTGAGAATGATAAGTCAAACACTGTTCTCTTATCTTGTGTTATTGTTCCTTTGATAGCATTATTCTTGTAAACTTGAACTAAATCACCGCGTTTGATAGTTTGAGTAATATTTGTAATTAATCGATCATCATCATTCCTAGTTCCTCTATAGAAGAAGATATCAATATTATCTTCTATCTTTGGAGCTATTGAAAAACTAAAAGAGGTTCCCCCACCAAAGAAGTATGCAACTCCAGGATCTTGAATAATGCCATTAATAACAACTAAAAGTGCATTAGCAAGATTAACTCTAGTTCCTGCTTCTGCTTCAAAACTTATAAGTTCATCGTTGTAGAAAAGTGGGAATCTTGTTCTTTCACCATCTTGGAAATTTTTAATTGAATCAATGTAATCAAATTCACCAAACTGCCATGCTCCAATTGAATCATTATATACATCATCAACAGTTAATAAGAACTCGGAAGTTGTTGAAGAAAGAGTGCTATGGGTGACTAAACCAACAGGTCTAATGATATCTCCACGTCTGAATGCATATCCTGGTCTTGCTATCTTGAAGTTTGTAACTTCAAATGTATCCGATCCTATTCCAGTGGTTGTTGCAGCACCTACCTCAACATCAACTAATAATCCAACACCTGTTGTTGTAGTATTGCCAAATCCCAATCTAGAAACTCCCTCTATCTCAAGACCTTCGTAAGTTGGTTCTGAAACAATAATTTCTGGGTTAGAATATCCAGATCCCCCATCTCCAACTACGATAATAGATAAACTTCCACCGGCTCCAACTAGAGCAGTTGCCGATACTACTGCAGCAGCACCAGTATGCCCGCTTTCATGGACACTCACACCTATTGATACTATTCCATTATATCCAGACCCAAAAGAACCACCAGTTAATGCTGTGGTAAATCCTGCTATAGAACCACCGGCACCAACTACAGCACTCACAGCAGCACCAACTAGAGGTGCATATCCAAGTCCACCAGAGGATCCTAAGGAAACAATTACTCCTCCTCTTGGCAACTGATTTGCATTGTAATCAATATTTGACAAATATTTAGTTCCATCCGTAGAAGTTATTCCACTGAAAGTAACACTTGTTACACCTACAGTACCTTCATCATTCAATGAAAAATTATTATCTGGATTATTGAGTGTTGAAGGCGTTTGGAAAATGCCATTTATAAACAGAATACCATTACCACCAGTACTTCCAATTCCGGTAGTATTTGCTCCACCAACAGTTAATGTGAATGTTGCTCCTATTCCTGTAAATTGATCGGAAATATCATCATATATTTGATTGGTATCGTAATTATTTCTTAGATAAACTCTGCCAGTAAAATCTGCTTTT
>Ga0181412_1000904_pt1 | contig 11892 bp, 2 predicted proteins | sample 35SPOviralmetaG_FD_130113 | JGI IMG/M metagenome (GOLD analysis project Ga0181412, IMG submission 130113) | Marine viral communities from the oligotrophic San Pedro Time Series (SPOT) site, San Pedro Channel, CA, USA - 35 SPOT_SRF_2012-08-15 | ecosystem: Environmental > Aquatic > Marine > Strait... | reverse complement strand
TGTTACATCCAGCGTAGTCGATACCGTAGTGCATCCTGCCCCATCTCCATCCATAGCCACTGCTCTTGTGCCCTTCAGTTGGCATAACAAAGGAATCAGTAAATATAGTAACGGAATCCACTATACTATCATGGTAGTAATGCAGGTGATCCGAACCACCGACATACATCGTGTCCAAATAAAGAGGCTCCTCAACCACTGCGGTATCTGGAGCCTCATAAACACAAAAATAATCCGGTTTAAAGGTAATAGTTTTCGTGCAAGTAAGTGCTATGTTGACACATGCAATTATTATTATGAGTGTAAGTATTTTTTTCATTGTTCTCTATAGATTATGTAAAGCGGCAGTGTCATGTCTGATTTATACACTAATATAATAGTATCTGTTGATGAATACAAATGGTACACGATGCACTCCCCTTCAATACTTGCCACGGATCTATACCCATCATCTTGGCACGCACTATCTATCTCCGTAATGGGGATGTCAAAGTACGGGTGCTGAGCCTGGCATTGCCAAGCAAACATACACACAGCAATAATTATTAAGCGAATCACCGCTACTTAGCTTTTTGTATCCCTCCTGTTGACTGAATGCCAGTTGTAGGCTTTGAGGATCCAGAGCTCTTGCCAGAACCACTGTTACTGGACTTACCGCTGCCGAATGAGTCTCCAGGACCTTCAATAATATAATCAGAGAAGTTCATCAGCCTCAACGCCACCTCGCGAGGGTCTTCGACACTATCAAGCTTTTTTATATTTTCATAGAACCTATGCATGTTGCCGACTGGAAGGCGTAAAAATACTTCCGCAAGTTCTAAGTAAAACTTATTCATCCATTTATCTCTTTTGCCGCTATCAGGACTTGACATCTGAGCCCACTTGTATAGATTTGCCAATCTATTCATACGGCTATAGGGAACAAGTCCGGTCTGATTCCCTGCGTAAGATTTATTTTGATACATATCAGCCGCACCCATAACCAGGTCACCAATAATAAACAATGCATTGATGTTACCAAGGAGTATTGCGCGTTTTAAATCATCCTCATCACCCTCTCTTCTGTCTCTAAATATCCCAGGCAGACCTATAGTTACATATTGGAACGCAAGTGGCATGAAAACGTGGTACTGAACAAACTGTCGGAACCCATCTACAACTTGCTCGCCGCTCTGTCGTATTTGCTTTGTATCTCCAACGCCCGCCTTCTTAGCCTTATAGGCTAAATACATATCTCTCATCCCTCTTCGCATTTTACGTAGACCAGAAAGCTCTTTTCTGAAATACTGCTTTGGAGTTGTTAGGAACATATTTAAACTACGCATTAAAGAGTTTGAGCTTTGAAAGTAATCTCTATCCTGGAGATCCATTGACTGCTGAGTGCTTTTAGTATCTCGCTCAAACTTCCTGATCGCGTAGTCAATCACCTCTTGCTCAGTAGCCTGAGGGTTTCGCTTCTTGTACTGATCTTTGTAGTACGCATAGTTAGGCATACCTCCAAGAAAGATGGCCCCAATATCACCCATACGCCCGAAGACCATCAACGCATTAGCGAAGTAATTCTTTGTTGCTCTTGGTATAGCATCAACAACCTGATCACCACTGAACGCCTCAATCTTCCTCCTGAAATCATCGGTAACTCGATCCTGAACATATACTGAGTTCTTGCGTATCTCATTAAAGTTCTTCAGCATGGACGCCTTGTCTTTAAACATATACTTTAAATAGTTCGTATACCCTATATCGTTGGCATATGTTGGAGCAGATAACATCTGCTTAAGGGCGATCGTGGGACTAAGACCAAGCTTAGCATTAATAAATCCTTTATTAATCCAGTTAACAAAATCATTTGTCTTACCACTTTGAATGCCACGAGCAGCTACATTTTTTATAGAGTGATCAATCATATCCAAAGTTGCTTTACCATTTCTTAGGGAGGTGATTGACCTTCTGATTAAGGGATTGCTGAATAGCTTATTGATATCCCTAAGCTGAGATCCGTAAGCAGCAAACCATTCCATGTCCTCCAGGTACGTATACAGGTTGTTAAACATGTCCTGCCGCTTTATTGCCTCGCTATTAGCGCGCCTATCCTTAGTAGACGCGGCGTTTACAACACCATTTTTTACGGCGTCATTACCAAGGAGGTCAAGCGCACTGTAAGTTTTATTCTCTCTGTATATTCTACCAGCGTAGTATTGATTCCAAGGCATATTGGTTCGGTATATATCCTTGTATGTCGCGTTGTAGTCATCATACCTTGAAGGGAAAAAATCCTCAACCATCCAGTTACTAAAATCCAACAACCTCTGGTCTATGCCTCGCTCTTTTATTGGCACTTTCTTTCCGGTGACAGGGTCAATAGCCACACCTTCAACCATCTGCTTCATTATGTTAGCGTGGTCAGGGCCGAAGTATATGTTATCTGGGTTAGCAAAAGATGGTATGTTAGCAGGATCCTGGTACTGCTGATAAAAATAAGCTATCTCATTTGCGCTCATCTTAATTCTCTCCTCACCTAAAACTTTTTTGAGATTGTAGTAATTTGCTATCGTCCTGTTACGATCGTATTTTTCCTGCGCCTTCTTGGCTCTCTCAACGTTCTTATATATATGTGTGTTCTTTTTTATCGTCCCCCTCTTCATTGCCTTCTTCCACTTCTTACCAAAGGTCTCTTTTATTTTTGCGGTAAGAACCTTTTGGTTTTGTAGCTGTCTTTTCTTATAGGTTCGACTTGAATCATTGATCTTTTCATAAACCAATTCATCTGGCAATGCTTCTATCAGGGCTCCAGGAGCTTCAGATATTATATCCATTAAACCCTCCAACGACTCTCCATATCTCAAGAAAGTTTTAATACCTCGAATAGTGGTGTTAATGTATTTTTTCATTCCCTTATCAAGTTCTTTCTCCTGGGCAAGCCTGTCCATTCTACCTTGAGCCTCTTGAGCTTCCTTCTTGTAGTTCTCGCTATTAGGGTCAAGCTCTATGCCGGTAATCGCCTTGTAGACCTTAACAAACTCAGACTTATACTTCTCGTGAGCTTTCTTTATCTGGTTTTTAAAAGTTTGCTTACCGCCATCAAGCGTTTCTGAAAGTATTTGATTAGCCCTTTCAAGTTGAGTAACCTTTATGGGGTTGTTGTTTTCAGATAGCTTAGACTCGTTAATGGCCATAGCGGCAAGAAGATCAACAATTTCATTGGACTGCTCTTCGGTAGGATTGAGCTCCCGACTCAGCTCCCCAATCCTTTTATTCAGCTTTTCATTTTGTTCAACAACATCCTTTGCTGTGGCCTCAGGTCCAACAATAAGGTTGTCTCTTATATTTGCTATCCTGTCCGCTGTTTCAGAATCAATCTTAACACCCTTCCTTCTGCCGTTAGCAGTAACTTCGTACTTGCCGTTTAGTATGTTGTCTATCTCTGACTCCAGGTAAGCAACCTGCTTCTCAGTCACGAATGACTCAACCTCACCGATCATTCGATCAAGGTTAATCTTATTTACATCGGATATCTTTCTGACCATGTCAAGAACATCCTTACGAGTGTACACATCCCTTGGTAGTGTCTCACGCATAAAGTTTCTAAGCTTACGCTTGATCTGCTGCAGATCCCTTGCCCCTTTCTCTCTGTTTCTGATAGCCTTCTTGAGATCACGCATTCGCTGCGCCATATTCCTCTTGGCCTTTAACCCAAGGGCATCCTTCACATCAACCATCATTTTAGCCTGAGTGGTTGATGGAGCTTTTCTATTCTTGTCAGCCTGCTCAATGTACTCAGGCTGTTTCTCGAGGAAGTCCTGGACCATCTCCAGCCTCTTCATGACTGGCACGTTATCCTTCTTGAGCTTATCTACATACTTCTTTAACCTGTCAAATAGCTTGAAGCCATCATTTATTCCTACATCTAAAAAGCTTGCCGGTATTTCATTAAACGGACCAAGCTCGGCTTCTGTAATTCTCTTGGCATCCTTGACAGCCAAGCCCATGGTGTTAACCAGGTAGTCCTGTATCTGGCTTAACGTGAAGTTATTTCTTTTGCCGAAGTTAACTACGTCAGCGGCGTTAGCCCTCTTCGGTAGTTGTTGGGTTCTTATGCCATCCCGCTGGCTTCGTACATCTCCTTTACTATCCCCTTCTCTTCCTCGTTCAGTACGTGATCGCTCATCACTTCGCTCATCTCTACGTACTCCTCGAATGTCGGATTCCGCTTCAATATCCCTTGTAACATCTGAAAGAAGAGATCCTGCCCAAGAGGGGTCTTGGATACCTCCTGCTCTGTCAACTGCTTGTTTTCTTGCTTCATCTATACTTATTTTTCCTTGTGCATAATTACTAAATATATTTCGAACATCATTGACATTCTTCTTGCTATTCTTAAATGAGTCCGTAAATAGACCCCTGACGGCCTCCCATGTAACGCTCTGCATCTGCCTCGGCAATAGGCCCGTTCTCTTTGCTGCATCCGCGTAAGCATCTGCGTAAGCATAGTAGAGACCACTAACCCCCGCAGCATTTGAGCTTGATACCGGTCCCTGGCCAAAGTTTTGAGCTACCTCAACAGAGTTGCCGCTCAAAGGGAGCAATGTAGCTGCGGCAACAGCATGAGTGTCCATTGTAACCTCTCCTTCCTCTGACATAGGATCTACTATATTGTCATAGAAGTTTCTAATCTTATGAGCCGTCCCAAGCTGAGTGGATATACTCTCAGGAGACCCATTTAGGTATATAGCAACAGCCTTACCTATCTCTACGTAGCTACCCCAAGCTACCTTGGCGTTGGTTCCGTCATTCTTCTTAGCAATACCCACTCGCTCACCATCGGGACTTACTATCTGGTAATTCTTCTGTCCGGTTATTTCTTGAGTTGTTCTTAAGACATAAGGCTGATATTTTGGTTCCACATCCTTTAGCCTCTTACCTATAAGCCCTTCCAGTTCAATAATTAATTGTTCGGCATCAGCCTTGTTCTTCTTTCCTTTTTCTGTAAGACGCCCCTTGCCTTTCTTCAACGCCGCCTTAAGACCTCTTTCATTTATCTCCTTTTGGAAATCTAAAGCTTCCTGGGTAAAGACAGGGTTGGTATCGTACTGCTCCAAAACAAGCTCAGCAAGTCGAACATTTTGATACCAATCTTTTTGCGGCGATAATGAAGCCAAGATACCTGAGACCTGCTCCAGAGATACGTTATGCTTTTCAGCTAATCCCTGAGCGATCTGGTTAGCGCCATCATACCACAAAGTAGATATCTCTCTGAACTCATCACCATATAGATCGTGAATGAATACCAGGTTGTCTGACACCTGCTTAACAAAGGTGTCATATATCTCATCTGCTCTTTTAAGTAGAGCTCTACGTTTTGCCGGGCTCATCAGCCTCAACGCCTTCTCAGACTTGGGTATGGGTAGTGGTCTGAATTTTTTCGATCCCTTTACAAGGTCGAGCTCCCTAAGGGCGTTGGCGTTCTTTATAAATGTAAGTGGCGATGCCTCCCTTACCTTGGCCACGGACATGTTGTCCACTCCCTCAACAACCCGCTGCCCATCTACTGATCTTATAGACAAGCCCTTGGGCACCTTAGTACCCGCAACATTTTTGCTTTGAACCTCGGACGGAACAATTTCCTGTGTACGCATTCGGTACGGCAGATTCCACATGGTGCCTCCCTTAGTAATGAAGTACCCGCTCTTTGTCTTGGTTTCTTTCAGTCCATAGCCAAACTGCTCGAGCCTTCTTCTAAGACCCTGTGGGTTGTTCATTGTGCGAGGGAAGAATCCTTTCCTGTTTATGCCATTATCAAGAGCGATCCTTGCAACCTTCTCGTTTACATCATCAACTCGCTGCGTTCGCTGACCAGGTTGAGCCTCTTGGCGTTCAGAAAGCTTTGTTATTTTTACCCCTCTATTACCAAATGTATTATCAGATTCTACCTTTGCAGAGTCACCGAGCGTTTCTTGAACGTAATCAACAAGCTCTTTACCATCAAAACCTTTTTGATATACGTCAACAGTCTCGCCACCCTTTCTTCGCTGAATAATAATACTTTTTTCCTCTGGCCCCTTTGTAAAGTTTTTAGCGCCTGCAACGTCCCCTTTGAACCCCCTGGAACTTATATAAGCAGTTCCATTATCATTAAGATTGTCGAATATATCCTGAACTATAAAGTCGCGAACTTCTCGAGGAACCACATTGACAACGTTTAACGAAACAATAGAATCGTATTTTTTATTGATGTCTTGAGCTTTCGTATACGTGGGCTTATTCTTTCCTTTCCACCTATCTACGTTTATTTCAAATGAGTCGACATCTTTACCTAACACCTCAGACATAGCGTCTGTTCCAAGGCCAAGGCCCGCACCATAATCAAGAACGGTAGAGTCAGGATCTATTTTAGATGCAACCTTTTTGTAGCTACCTGTTGTTGTGGCCACTTGCGTGGTACCAGATGCTTTGCTTAACTCAGTGTTTATTCGCTGCGTTCTTTGATCAGTCTTCCCCTTTGCTTCAGTGGCAGGCGCTGCCTCAGTGGCAGCAGGTGTAGGTTGACCTTGCATACTTTCAAGGTCGGCAAGTGTTTCAGCACTGAGCTCAACCGGACCGAGCACAGCGTCAGGACCTTCAGCCTCTATCCTGTCTGCTAAGTTGACATTTTCACGAGTGTACTTGCCAGGGTTGTTGGCTCTGTCCATGATGTAGTCGATAGCATCCTGCGGAGTTAAGTCAGTGCCAAACCCTTCATTGATACCTTCTATTTCGGCATCTAAGCTTGGCGTGCCCTCATTAGTAAGCAGCCTGTTGACCTGCATAGCCCCTGTGCCCCTTCGAGATCTCTTACCACCCCCCTTAGAAGACCTATAGTTAGGATCACCATATGTGTCAAAATCTTTGGCATGAATCTTAGCATTCCCTTTAGGACCTTTGTTTTCCAACTGGTTATGCAACAGTAGGAAAATTCCAGACGGAAGATCATTTTGTATCATATCGGAACGCTCCCTCTCGGCCTGCGTATAGGCGTCCATCTCCCTTCTGTCCCGATCTTTTTGTCTTTGCTCTTCTATCTCACGCTCAAAGAAAATTTCCATTGGAGGAGCCTCCTGATCCATGTCTATAGCAGATAATTCTTCAATGGTCCGTTGGTCTTTGGCCGCACCCTCAGTATCCTTGGCTTCTTCTCTAATGGTTTTTCTCCTTACCATTAGGTCGATAAGATCGGACTTAGTCTTCTCCGTATTTACCCCTTCATTATAAGCAGTTAGTATTACTTCGTTTATATCCGCCTCGTTCATTTTTCGCTGCTCGGCTCTTTCGATACCGGCAACCTCAGCCTCCTCAATAAGCTGACCTCTTGCAACCTTTCCAGATACGGTGTTTAATAAGTCAATAACATCAGCATCCGCCTTGCCAGCAATGTCCATATCTATACCAATAAGATCGATAATCTTCTGGATAAATCTTCGAACAATACCCCTTTGTGCAGGCTCCAGGTTAACATAGTTTTCCGATAACACACCAAGCAACTCGGCAAGCGCCTCCTCGTTTTGAACCGTATCCTCGTTAAACTGATTTATGTAATTTGCAAGTTCTGTTTTCTGTTCAACAGTTAGCTTCTTTGATTTATTGATCGCCTTACCAATAGCCTTAGCCATATTAGCGGTAGCTACTTGTATCTTAGAATCTGTGCCGAGCTTCTCTCTAAGCAGCGCGTGAAAGACTTCGTGGCCTATACTGCTCCCTTTTGCTCGAGGCATGTTAACGTGTATAGTGTTGGCGCCTGCATCGTATACCGCCCTTGAATTTGAACTACCGGTGGACTGGCTATATGTATTGTTATTTCTATGCAATACAATTTTTACATTAGGCGCAACTTTCTTGATCGCATTCACCGCTTTCTTAGCCCTTTCCATAATCATCGACTCATGGGAGTCCTGATCCTGCTCTATGTTATCCTCGGCAAACTGATCGGACTCGTAGTACGTGTCCTTACTGTCTTGATCCGCAATGCTTAAGTTGTCACTCACTTTCCGCTCAACAACTGTAACCTCCTCCGTTTCTGGAGTGGCTTCCTCAGCTACCGTCTCTTTTGTCTCAACAGACGTAACCTCCATACCTGCGTCATCGATCATCTGTTGCAGATCCTTGGACGCCTCAGTATCCACCTCAGCTTCAGCCTCTGCTGTTGCCTCAGCATCTGCCTGTGCCTCGGCCTCAACATCTACTCCGGTAGCCGGCGTTTCTTGAGTAGACACAAGCTCAATAGGCTTAGATTCGTCAAACAACCCCTTATATACAGACTCCGGACTTATGTCTCCCTTAGCCGATGCAACAACCTGAGATCGCTCTCCTTCCTCAAGAATGAGTCGAGCCTCGACAACACCCTCCTCTGTCGTTGTCACCTCAACCTGCCTCTTGTTGCCGTCCTTATCTACCCCTTCGTAAATATTGACAACCTCACCTACTGGTGTAGTCTTTTCAGCTGGCTTAGCTTTATCTAAGATCGCCTCTATCTCGGCGTCCAGCTGCTTAACCCTTCTCTTGCCGGCCGTTGTTTCATTGCCCTGTAGTTTTCTTTTTTCTTTCTCAAGTTCAACCATCTTGGCAGCGTCAGCCTCGTCTGTTACGCCTGCCTGCTGCACATCTCTTTTTATTATAGCGTTTTGCTTTACTTCTTGTTTAGCGTCAGAAACCAATTTAGATAGCGCATTATCATTCTCTATGTTAACTTTAATGGCAGCAATGGTCTGCGGGTCATTATCATCTAATATCTCAAATATATCGGCACGAGTTGCTTTGCCTCCATTAACCTCATATTTGGCCGCTTTGCTTGCCTCATAAGCACCTAAGCCCAAAGAGGTTGGCGCTCCTGCTGTACCAGCTATCATCTCAAGGAATATCTCTTTCCCCTCAACATCCTGCCCAGCAGCTTTCTGTCCTACGAACTCCCCAAATCCTTCACCTGCAGCCTCAAGTCCAGCAGAAGTAGTACCGGCAGCAAGCTTAGATCCCGTTCTACCCAACTGCCTTGTGGCCCCTTTGGTTAGAAGGCTGCTGGCCGCCTTGGTCGAACCAATCTTAGTAAACGCATTAATAGTACCTATGGCCACACCTCTCCTAAGCGCTTTGCGCTTAATTGATTTAAGATTGTCCTCATTATTTAATACGGTTCTTAGATTGTCAACACTTAACTCCAAGCTCTCTTTTTCAAGCTCTTCATTTATCAACTGCTGCATTGTCATTGTTTTCTCAGTGCTCAATCCAGCCATAAACGTCGCCCCCGACAAAAATGCTGTAGGTACTGTTACTATTTCCTCTGGCAAGAACGCCTGAGGACCCATCTGACCCAGCACTGCCGCCCCCTCCGCCGCAACAATACCTCCCGCTAAAGCTTGTTTTGCCGTCGAAGGATTAAACATTCTGGCAAAAGAGTTTGCCATCAACTGAGGCGCTATCTGCCCACGACCTTTTATAAATGCGCCCAAGTAAGCTAAAGGGCCACCTCCAAAATCTTCTACATCTTTTTCAAATTGACGCATCTCGTCACTAACCCCATAGGTCTGTTGAGCCGATACGGCATTTACATATTTTTCCAGATCAGCATCACTGATGTTAGCTCCCTGCTGATACAACTTTTCCGTCATGGGTATCGACTTCCCTTCCTGGTAGCCTTTGAATAAATCTCTATATATATCGCCGAAAAAGTCGGCATTAAGGGGTCCGAGTATAGGGGTGTTTTTACCTGCAAACCGCTCAATCCAAGTGTCTTTTTCTACATTCTGAGGCATGGATACCGAAATCTCTGGACCATTAACTCCGAATGGGTTAGTACTCTTAATCGCTGAGACTGGCACAGCCTGCGCTTCCTGAACAACTTCCTCCTGAACCTCGGGAGCTACACTATCTGTCGGGAGAGGTGAAGTACCCAAGGTACCAGGATCCTCTTGAACCTGTGTAACTGATGCCGATACTTCTTCTTGAGCAGTAGGCTCGCCATCTTTTTTTTTACGTTCCAGAGTGAACTAAACGCCTCAAAGTCTTCAGGGACAAATAGTTTTCTTTCAACACCTAATTCAAATAGCGCTTTTTGCTGACGCTCATTAGCCTTCTCCCATTTTTTAAATGGCGTTGCCTTCTCGTCAATAAGACCCGCCTCCACATATAGGTCAAATATTTTTTTTGATTTACTATCTGCTGCCATATTTAAAATATTATTCTTCTCCTAAAATAGTACTACCCGGCGCACTTCCCTTCGCACTTTCGGCCGCCTGTTTAATCATATTTTTTAGTGTACCATTTACCATTTGAGCGTTTGTCTTATGCGTGGGGCCAGTTTTATATCTCATCGTTTCTGCACCCTGGATTTCAATGTATAGATACTCCTGACCATTGCTTAATGTTTGGTAAGAAATGTCATAATTATCTCCTACTGCATCAGCAAGCCCTGGCTCTGTATTTAATACAGTTTGTATAACATTTTCTAACCCTGTAACTACATTGTTTTTATTTTTACCCAAATCAATATTTGTTGTCATGCTACCAGGAGTACCAAGCGCATCAGCTGTAAAGTCACGCATTCTAAGATTTTGTGCGTCTGCGCCAGTGCCCGTCTGCGCCAGAGATTTATTAAAGTCAGGAACATTTATTTCATAAGTCTGTGTAGGAGCAGTGTAAGATATGGCGTCTAATGTAAAGTCCGACCCAATCGCCCCGCGATCTCTCCTGGCATCTGCATACACTACGGTAGTAGTATTAATACTGTTGAAAAATTCCGATGCAGCATCTTCTGTTGTTTTACCTCCAGCAGAGCTTATTGTTTTATCTGCAAGCCCTTCCCTACTGATTACAACATCTACCGTTCCATCGTTATTAATCTTCTTCTCTATAGACGTTACTCGTGCCGCCTGATCACCCTTACCTGGATTTCTATTTAATAGATCTACCAAGCTGGCCGCATTGGCTTCTGACGTTGCGGCATCTCCAGTCAGGATTCCGTCTACCAATGTTAAATATTGTTCTGACGAAGCCTCCGCATAGTCTTGACCCGCTGTATATTGATTGACATACGATGGAGTAGGAGCAACACCCTTAACATTGGTTATCTTGCTGTCTAACTGACGCTCAATAATCTGTCTACCCAAGTCCCTCATGTCGGCCTCCGATTGCTCAGTAAACTTATAGCCCATTAGCCCCGATCCGTCTACATTATTGATCATAAGAATCTTACCTTCCTCCTCAGCTTCCTTGGGGTCAAATGTATAATCATCCTCAGTATATCCTTTTGCTTTCAGCATACTATTTTTTTGCTGATCGGTAGTGATAAGCTCTGTTATCATGGAGTTAATGAGATCTTCATTTGTTTTCCCTTCATAAGATAAATTCCTAAAATCTTCCAAGGAAGTAACCTTTTGATTATTAAGAAAACTTGAAGTTATAAATGAGCCAAGAGTATCCACAATATCTTGAGCAGACTCATTAGGATTAACATATGTGCTCTTGTGGTTAGTATACCCTTTCATTGAGGTAATAGGTACAACATTTGCTGGGTTGGAAGCATCAACAGGAAGCTCATTCCCCTCTTCATCATACCGCTTCTTAATCAAGTTCATAGTGCCGTTTGGCTGAAATACAATATCTATATTTTGCATAGACCCAAAACCAGTAAGAGACATGTTGGCTGCTATCTCGTCAGGGTTGGCCAAACCCTCATCAATGCGTTTCTGACCCTCCACAAAGTGCTCCTCAAAACCATCCATAACACCTTTAAGGGCAGTGAAATTATCTTGAACACGCTGCTCTGTTTTCTTGTAATCCTTAAGCTTTATCTGACCATTTTCAAGCAACTGGAAATCAGTACTTAAAACCTGACTCGCATCATATGCGGCTCCCTGTATTAAGGTG
>Ga0181412_1000901_pt1 | contig 11904 bp, 8 predicted proteins | sample 35SPOviralmetaG_FD_130113 | JGI IMG/M metagenome (GOLD analysis project Ga0181412, IMG submission 130113) | Marine viral communities from the oligotrophic San Pedro Time Series (SPOT) site, San Pedro Channel, CA, USA - 35 SPOT_SRF_2012-08-15 | ecosystem: Environmental > Aquatic > Marine > Strait... | reverse complement strand
CAGGATGAAATAGTATTAAATCATATAAACACTTATAGAAAAGTAGAAGGTAAATTAAGATGGAATTATTTAACAATGGAATTATTTGATCCAATTACCCCTTCAGGAGCTCAAGCAGTAATGGAGTGGACAAGATTACACCATGAATCAGTTACTGGTAGAGATGGTTATTCTGATTTCTATAAAAAAGATTTAACTATTGATGTACTAGGTCCTGTAGGTGATGTAGTATCAGAGTGGATTATTAAGGGTGCTTTTATAAAAGATGCTTCATTTGGTGACATGAATTGGGATGATGACACTACTGTAATGAATATTTCACTAACAATAGGAATGGATTATTGTGTATTAAATTTCTAAAAGAAAATTTATATATTTTACATTTAAGCTTGGCATACGTCAAGCTTTTTTGTATATTACATATGTATAACAAAATTAAGTTATTAACAAATAAAAACTATGTCTGAATCAAAATTTAAATTCCCAACAGAAGAAGTAGAATTACCCTCAAAAGGTCTATTATATCCTGAAAGTCATCCATTAAAATCTGGAAAGATTGAAATGAAATATATGACTGCAAAAGAAGAAGATATATTAACAAATCAAAATTATATAGCAAGGGGTATTGTTTTAGATAAATTATTACAATCTTTAATTGTTACTAATGTAGAACTTAAAGATATATTAATTGGTGATAAAAATGCTATTTTAATTGCTTCTCGTATATTAGGATATGGTAAAGATTATAAAATTAGGTATAAGGGTCAAGAACATATTGTAGATTTAAGTTTACTACAAAATAAGGAGCTTGATGAGAAGTTATTTAAAGGTGGTAAAAATGAATTTGATTGGGAATTACCATCATCAGGTACAAAAATAACATTTAGGATATTAACTGATGGTATAGATAAACAAATTGAAGAAGAAATTAAGGGTATTCAAAAAATTAATAAAGGAGCATCACCTGAAATTTCAACAAGAATGAAACATTTAATTACTTCAGTTGAAGGTGATTCATCTGGTAAAACCATTAGAGACTTTGTTGATAATTATCTACTAGCTAGAGATTCAAAAGCATTAAGAGACCATATAGTAAAAATTCAGCCTGACATAGAGCTAAAAACCCAAATTGAAAATGAGTTTGGCGAGCTTGAAGAAATAGATGTACCCATTTCTTTAAACTTTTTTTTCCCTGACGCCGACTGAAGCAGCAGAATATAGAAGTAATATTTTTTCTCAAATTCATGAAATAGTATTTCATGGTAAAGGTGGTTATGATTGGGATACTATTTATAATATGCCTATATGGCTTCGTAATTTTACATTTAAAAAGATAGATGAGTTTTACAAAAAACAATCTGAAGCTGCAAAACCTAAAAAGAATAATGATATAGATTTATCTAATCCTAATAAATCAAAACTACCTCCTAAAAGAACAGTTTCACCTCCAACTTATGTTACTAAAGCATCGAGAAAATAGTATTTTTTAATATTTATAATAAAATATCTCCATGGCTAAGAAAACCAAAGCTCAAATAGATGCAGAAAAAAGTGCTAAAGAAACAGCAATAGTTGTTGAAGATGCTTTAAGAAATATTGCTGATAGAGTAGGTACTATATTTAAAGAAGTTCTTGATTCAACTGATAGTGTAGCTAAAGCAGTAACTAAAGATATAACAGGTTCATTAAATTCTCTAGCTAAAGTATCAAAAGATTTAGCAGATGCTAGTACAAAAGCAGCTGAGGGAGCTTTTAAACAAGCTGATGCTACTAAGTTAATCCAACAAAGAGAAGTCAAAATCAGAGCAATTAGAGCTCAAATGGAGATTTCGGTAGATAAAACATCAAAAGCCTATAAAGATTTAAATGACAGTTTAGAGGAAATAACAGGTTATAGTGAAGAATTTACCAACGAAATTAATAAACAACTAACTTATTCAAAACAATTTAATAAACAGTTAGCAGGAACTGGAGTTATTTTAGGAGGACTTTCAAGTTTATCAGAAAAAATAGGTTTAGGAGCTTTAACTGATACGTTTGATGGAGCACTATCAGCAGCAAAAAAAACAGTAGATGTAACTGGAGGATTAGGCAATCAATTTAAAGTATTAGGAGCAGCTTTAGGATCATTAGGTAAAAGCTTTTTAAGTTTTCTTACTTCTCCTGTAGCAATGATAGGTCTTTTAGTTAAAGGTTTCCAATCATTATTATCTTTAGGTACAGCTTTTGCCCAAAAAACAGCTGACATAGGAAAATCCTTTTTAGGAATGGGTCGTTCTAGTGGAGATGTAACTCAGAATTTAAAAGATATGTCGAGTGGTGTGGATGGTGTATTTTTAAATTTTAAAGAAGCTAAAAAAGCATTAGAGGGAATGAATGCTGCTGCAGGAACACAAGTAATGTTATCAAAGCAGCAAGTTGATGCATATCAAGAATATTCACATTTTTTAGGTTTAAGTGAAGAAGCCACTCAGGGATTATTTAAAATTTCAACACTATCAGGACAAAGTTTTGATACCGTAGGGGATAGTATTGGGGGAATAGTAGAAGGATTAAATATATCAAATGAATCATCAATTAGTTTAAATGATGTGTTAGATGAAGTTGCAGGAGCATCCGCAACAGCAATGGCTAATATAGGTAATAATCCAGAGGCATTAGCAAAAGCAGCATTTGAAGCTAAAAGATTAGGAATGACATTAGATCAAGTAGCTGCTGCGGGTGAAGCTTCTTTAGATTTTGAATCTTCTATTGCTAATGAAATGGAAGCTGAGTTATTATTAGGTAAAAACCTTAATTTAGAAAAATTAAGATCTGCTTCATTAACTGGGGATGAAACTACTGTAGCAAAAGAAATGAATAGAATTCTTTCTGAAAATTATGAAGCTACTAAAGGTAATAAAATTGCACAACAAGCTTTAGCAAAAACTTTGGGTATAAGTGTAGATGAAATGCACGAAATGAACCGAGTCCAACAACTTCAAAATAAATTATCTCATTTTGGTGCTGAAGATAGAAAAAAAGCTGAAGCAGAAGTAAATAGATTAATGGCTAAAGGCTACTCAGAAAAAGAAGCATTAGCTATGATAGGAAAAGAAAATTTAGAAACAGTAATAGCAGAAGGAAAAACAGCAGAAGCAGCTAATAGATCTTTAGAAAATGCAAAAGAAATATTTAAAAATTCTTTAGCTCCTTTAGCTGAAAAAGTTGCAACTGCTATAAGTAATCTTGTTCAAAACCCTACATTCCAAGGTTTTATATCTGGAATAGGAAAAGTTATAAAAACATTTTCTAAATTTATAGCAGAAAATCCTGTAATGTCTGCTATTGCTGGTGGTGGAGCATTACTTGGTGGGTTTTTATTAAAAAAGAAATTAGGATCAGGCGAACCTGGATCTCCGGGTAATCCTTTATTTGTTAAATTAGCAGGAGCTGCAAGTTCTGCTATGGATTTTGTAAAAGGAGGAGGTAGTAAATTAAAAGGATTAGGTAAAGGATTAAAACCTGGAAAAATGTTAAAAGGAGCAGGTAGTTTAGCAAAGGGAGTACTTGGTAAAGTAGCAGCACCTTTAGCAATTGGAATGGCTTTATATGATGGTTTTAAAGGATTTAATGCAGATAAAAGTGCATCATTAGGAGATAAATTTAAAAATGCTGGTTCTAGTGCATTAAGTGGTTTAAGCTTTGGTTTATTAGGTAGTTCAGCAAGTGAAATATCAGCAAATGCTTCAGCAAATACTTCAGGAGGTGGTATTGTAACCCCACCAGCTATGGCAAGTACAACTACTCCAACATCAACAGATTCAGATGTTGTTGTATTATTAAAAGAACTAGTATCAGCAGTTAAAGAAGGTGGTGATGTGTTTATTGATGGAAATAAAGTAGGTAAATCCTTAGCATTAGCAACCTCTAATATGGGGTAATATTTATAATAAATAATTAATTAATAAAAAATACAAAAATGGAAAATTCATTAGTAAATAGATTAGAAAAAGATGGTTCACCTTTATCAAAGGATAATGGAGCAACACCATCCACACCTGATTTTGCAATTTCAACATTACATAAAGAATACTCATTAGATTCTAATCCAGATAAATTATCAGTAAGACCACGTAATGGTAATTTACCTAATGCTACTACATTAGCATCAGGTGATAGTGTTGAAAAATATAAAGATAATTTACCTGCAGGATCATCTCTTTAAAATAACATTACATGTCTAATTCACTTACACCTAAGTCCAGGGGGCGTTTAATTAATCTTAAAACAAACTTAAAAAATTTAAGATTTGGTGGGGATAGACCTGCTTCAGGAACAAGTAATCAACCTTATGAAGTAGTAGACATACCATCAGGAACAGGATATTTAAGGGATGGTATGCCTCTTCAATCGGGTCCTGATTTTATATTAAGAGATGGTTTTTTAGCTCCTTTAAAAGCACTTAAAGATGTAAGTAGATTAGCTAAAATGTTTATTGATACTAAATCTCCAAGAGGTATATTTTTTACTTTAAAAGAAAATTTATTATCTAGAACTAGTGTAAAAACTCAAGCATCATTTGGAGCAGGTTATTTTGGAGGTGCTATGAATCAAGGTGCTTACTTACCTATAGGAACATTACTCCAAGCAGGTTTTAATTGGGCAGGAGCTCATTTAAATAAATTTGGTTTAAATCCTGTAGGATCATTAGGTGGACCTGCAGGTGTAAATAGAAATGCTAGAGGAGGTGCAGGTGCATTAAATCCCTATTCTGTAGTAGTAAAAACAGATCAAGAAGTATCTATAAATAGATTAGTAGACTTTGAAAATAAAATATCTAGAGGTAGAAGTGGTAAATATGGAACCCAATCTTCTAATCCTTTAGGACAAGCTGTAGAATCTGTAACATCGGGTCTTGCTAATTTTAATGTAAACCCTGATGCAACCTCAGAAAACCCAGATACTCCTATATTATATTCATATTCTGGGGGACCAGGTTCTATATTAGGTGTAGGTAAAACAAATATATTTAAAGAACGCCCTACATATAATGCTATAAGAAATTATAAAAATTTATCTACAGCTTATCCTAATTATAGTGGGGTTCAACCTTCAGGTCTTTCTACTTTATTACATGGTGATATTTTCCAATTATATTCAGAAACAGAATTAACTACTCGTAGAGGGTTATATCCTAGAAGTTTTATGAATTTTGTTATAGATTCTGAAGTAGAATTTGATGATACTACAGGAAATGTAGTATCTAAAATTATTCATAAAGCTCCAAATTACACAAAACAAAATAAAGCTGTAAGAATAGGAATGGGAGATCCTGGACAACATATAACTTATGCTGTTGATGGTACAAATAAAGAAAGAAATTTATTTGACTACAGCATACCAGCCTTTGATATGGAAGCTTTAGATAAAATAACAGCTTTAAAAATGTATGAAGGTGAAGGACCTAATCATGATTTACCTATTAATGATTTATGTAAATTTAGAATTGCTGTTATTAATAATGGACCAAATGAAGGAAAAAGAGCAACTTATTTACATTTTAGAGCATATATAAATGGTTTTACAGACAATTATGCTGCTACCTGGAATGATGTTCAGTATGTAGGTAGAGGTAATGTATTTAAAAATTATAGTGGGTTTACTAGAGATATACAAATGGGCTTTACTATAGTTGCAACTTCAAAAGCAGAATTAATACCCATGTTTACTAAACTTAATTTTTTAGCTTCATCATTGGCACCAGATTACACTTCAGCTGGGTTTATGAGAGGAAATATGGTCAGAATGACTGTAGGTGGTTATTTGTATGAGGTACCAGGAGTATTAACTTCATTAACTTATACTATTCCAGATGATACTACATGGGAAATAGCAATTGACACAGAGGGTAAATCAGATTCTTCAGTAAAAGAATTACCACATAGAATAGAAGTTAGTTTAGCTTTTACTCCAGTACAAGATTTCTTACCTTCACGACAAAAATTAATTTATGATGAAAATGGTGTATTATCAACAGAAGAAGGTTTTGAAATAGGACCACAACGATTTATAAGTTTAAATAATGGAATTAATAATAATTATATAGGAGAAAATGGTTTAGATAAATATACCCAACCTATAAAAACTCAATCAGATGAATAGATATGCTGATGTAAAATTATTTAGAACTCTTAATAGTAATTTAAGAAATAAGGGACTTACTTATAGAAATTCTGCTAGGTATCCTATTGCTCCACAGCAAGAAAATGATATATATGCTATAACAGAATGGGGAGATAGATTTGAAAGTTTAGCATTTCAATTCTATGGTGATGTGACTTTATGGTGGATAATAGCTATTGCTAATCCTAATATTGTTGATTTTGCTTCTATTTTTCTTCCAATAGGATCACAAATTAGAATTCCACAAAATATTTCCCCTATAATTGATAGTTATAATGAATTAAATAGATAAAGTTATGGGTAATATTATAGGTGATCCATTTGATGAGTTTGTAAAAAAACAAGTTGAAACAAGACAAACAGCCTTAGGACAAACTACAAACATATCTGCTGATAATTTAAAATATTACACAGTAAAAACTCCATGGTTAAGATTAGCAAGTTCAGTTAATTTAACAAGAAAGGACATGGGTGATAATAGTGTTTTAAATAAATTAGAAAAAGCAGGTGTACCCCTTGAATTTATACAAGGCCCAAATTTAGCTAAAAATTTTATACTTCAAGGTGGTTCACTTTCATTAGAGGAAACTGTAGATGAAGAGGGAAAAATAACATCTTCAACAATAAAACTTCATAAAGGTTTAAATTATAATAATGAACTATTTAATGGAGCTTATGGTTGGGGTGGAGTAAGTGAAAGAGGGTATGTTCCTATGCCTGGAATTGAATCAGCTCAATCTACTTATTATAATAATGGAGCTTTAAGTAAAGCAACAATTAATATAAAATGTTATAGTAAGACCCAATTTCAATTATTAGATGTTTTATATTTAAGACCAGGATATACTCTTTTATTAGAATTCGGTTGGTCTACTTTTTTAAATAATGATGGAGACTTACAAACATTTGATGGGTTTAAATCTCAACCACTAGATTTTTTATTAAACCCTGGATCTTTCCAAGGCCCAAAAAATCAATTCCAAATGTTAAATCTTATATCACAAGAAAGATTTAAATACTCAGGTAACTATGAAGCTATTTATGGTAAAATAACTAACTTTAAATGGTCTTTTAGTGCAGATGGTTCTTATAATTGTGAAGTATCTTTAATAGGCATGGGTAATATAATAGAATCTTTAAAATTAAATGTAACAGACCCTAAAAAAGATTCTCAATCTAGTAATAGTGATGTAAAGTCTAATATCACTTTTGAACAATATATAAATGACTATTTTGGAGAAGTTTTAGGTGCTTATATTCAAGTTGCAGAAAATAATGAACGACCCTTAAAAGCGGGTATACCCCGACGCTATAAAGATAAATTTTTTGCAATAATGAAAAATTCTTCAGGGGGATATGATCTTAATTTAGGAGCTACTAAACAACAAATTTTAGATTATTTACGTCCTAAATACAATGAATTAGTAGAAGCAGAAAAAGAAGTAACAATACAAAATAATAATAATGATCCCTTAATAGCTTATAAAGATGATACTAAATTAAACAAAACATTCTATAATATTTCCCAAAACATACAGGGTAAATATAAAGGAGAAGCTGGAGGACAATTCTTATTTCAAAAAGGTATAAAAAATGGAGCTTTTTTATTAGCTAATACTTATACTGGAAAGAAAAATTTAGGAGGAAGTGAAAAAGTTGAAAAAAGTGTTTACATAAAATTTGCTACCCTATTAAAAATTATTGAAGAAAATTGTAATTTATTTTCAACAAAAGGAGAAGGAGGACGTACCCCATTAGTAAAATTTGATTTTAGTTATGCTAATATAGGAAATGATCAAAATTTTATGTTTATTTGCCCCCCAAATATTTCAACAAATCCTGATAAATGTCTAGTAGCTTATAACAAAATGTCAATTAAAGGAATAGTTGAATATGATAATGATGTTGTTACTGATTCAGAATTAAATAAAACACTAAATGCCCAACAAGATTTTTTAGTAGATAATAATCCTTATGTAGGAAGATTAGGTAATGTTTTAATTAATCTGAAATTTGCTTCTGAAGCAATTGCCACCTCACCTAAAGATCAAGATGGAGCTATATCTGTTTTAACATATGTAAAAACTATATTAAGAGGAATAAATGAATCTATGGGTAATTTAAATAATTTCTTTGTTACTTTAGATGAAAATGAGGGTGTTATAAAAATTTATGATGAAACTCCAAAACCAAATCTTGTTGAACTTATACCAGAAAAGTTTACAAAAATTAATATTTTTGGGGTAAAACAAGATCAAGGTTCATTCATTACCAATATAGGATTAGATGCAGAAATTCCCCAAAATTTTGCTACAATGATAGCAATAGGGGCTCAAGCATCTGGAAATAATCTTATGGGTAATTCTGTTTCATTTTCGAATTATAATAAAGGTTTAGTTGATAGAATTATACCCGAAAAAATAGATTATGATACCATTGAGAAAAAAGAAGATGAACCTAGTCCTTTAGAAAAAGCAAAAACTATAAAAGTAGAAAAATTATTTAAATCTAAGGATGATGGGAATTTACCTCTAAAAGAAATGTATAAATTTGGGGGTACAAAAGAGGGGGGTAATTATGATAAATACAACTTTTCACCAGAGGTGTCAAATGATCTTAGTGAAAATTATACCACTTATATTAAATTAATACATGGAATACTATCAGAATCTAATAAAGTTCCTTCACCTTTTTTCTTACCTTTTAATTTAAATTTAGAAATGGAAGGATTATCGGGAATAAAATTATTTGAAAAATTCCAAATAACTGATGATATTTTACCTCCATCTTATGAAAAAGATAGCGTTGACATTATAGTTAAAGCCATTAACCATAACATTGATGTTCAAAAATGGTCAACTACAATTGATACTCAATCTGTACCTAGATTTGAATTAGTTGAGATACTAGAACCAAAACCAGAAACAACCCAATCATCAGAAAAACAAAAACAATTAGCTGCCGCAGCTGAAGAAGCACCACCAACAGATCCTAATGAAGATAAAATTGTAAGATTAAGATTAACTAGATTAGTTGATAATGGTTATCAAACTTTAGGTATAATGGAAGTATTAGATGAAAATGGTAATACTTTATATGCCTTACCAACATGCGAACTACCTTGGAATAAAAATAAAAATAATGAAAGTTGTATACCTACAGGAACTTATACTGTAGCTTCAAGAAATAGGGAGGGTAGAGGAGATCATTTTATTATAGCTAATGATAATAACAAAGATAGAGATTTCATTTTATCAAATGCAGGATATGTTGATGGTACAAATAAGACAGATAGAACATGGATTCTATTACATGCTCAACAAGCAGCAATAGGAAATAATGGCCCTTTATTATTAGGTTGTATAGCCCCAGGATTTAAATTTAATACTAAACAAAGTGATCAATTTGGTAATCCTAGAGGAACAGGACCTGATTTAGGTTATGTTGATAATCAAGGAAGATATATTTCCCCATCAAAACAAGAATCCCAACAAGCAATAAATAAATTAGTAGGAACATTATTTAATGTAGGTAAAAATCCAATGTTTAAGATGGAAATCAAAGCCTTAGGGGGTGTTAACAAACCTATAGAAAGTAATTTCTATTCATTTAATGTAGATGTTGAAATTAGAAAAATTGAACAAAAAACAGGAGAAAAATATACATACATAGATGGAGGAGGTACAAACGCCCCAATAGTAAATAATAATATTTTTGTTCCAACACTTTAATTATGACTTATTTTCCTAAATCTCAAATAAAAGAAAACCAATTTACCCCTGGGGCTGAATGGTATTATGTTAAGAATAATTCTTCTTACACAGGATTTTATTATGTATTATCTAATGGTAAAGCTTACACAGGTAAAAACCCAAACAATCCCCCAAATGAAGAAATTACTAAAAATACAGAAATTTTTCCATCACAGGTAAAAAATGGAATAGTTGATGACAGTACAAATGGGGTAACATATGCAGACAACTGGGATGGGTTTACTTATGGTGATCAAATACAAAATGCTCAAGATATAGAAATATATGGAATATTAACTGATACTGATTATAATTTAGTTAGAGCAAAACCACAATATTCTCCAACATTCCCCTCTCCTGAAGACTATGAAAAAGGGATGTTTGTAAGATATTTTGTATGTAAGATAAATCAATTGGAGTATTTAGAAATTAATAAAGAAACATACGATAATATTTTTACCCAGAATAAAATATGGATGTGGGAAAATTACGTACCTTTTACTTTAAATTGGTATATAAATGGAGATATTGATAGAGTATTCAATAATAATAAAGGATCTATTTTTATAAAAGAAAGAGAAATAAATAAAAAAGGATTAGAAGATTATTTAGGAAAACAATATCTAGAATATTTTAAATATGAGAAAGCAAGTAATTTAAATACAACTGGGGGAGAATTAATTACTCCTACGGGTCAAGATTACATAGGCTCTTATCATATCCATGAGTTTCAAGGACCTATGGAGGGTTCTTCCCACACATCAACAGCTCATAGAAAACTATTCTATAGAAGATTCTACAGGGGTAAAATAGTTGATTCTTTAAATCAAGAGGGAGTAATTGAAACGGGAGAAACACAAGCAGTAGAATTTACAACAAACATTTCAACAGATCCTAATTATATACCTCCATCACCTAGTGGAGGATCTTCAAGTGGAGGTGGATATTAGATAAATCCTTCATATATTAAAATAAAAAGTTATGTTTTGGTTAGTTGAAAGTAAAGTTCAATTTGAACAATTTTCAAATGCTAATTGGGAAAAAGTTTTTATAGAAGTAATTCCAAATAGTTATTTAATACATCCTGCACAAAATAGTATTTGTGCTTTGTATATTAGACCGTTAGTATCAACTAAAGGATTTATTGTCCCACTATCACATAGTGAAACTTTAAATATAAATATGACGGAGATAAACACGATGTTACATAAATTTAGTAGCATATATGTGCGTGATAAAAAGGAATTTTTACATTATTTACCATTAAAAGGCCTCTTTGACATAAACCAACAAAACCCTCCGTATATACCAGAACTAACACAAACACATCACATTTTTAATGGAAGATATCCAAATAAAAAAGATGTGAATAGAATTATACCTATAGTTAAACACTATGAGTATTGTGAAGAAATATATAATAACCTTAAAGACAAAATAAATGGAAAAATCAATGAATTCTACAATGACAAATCTTCAGTGGTTTTCAACGCCATTGAAAGAAGTGGTATACGAGTTGATAAATCAAAATTCGAATCGCACTTTCATGATATCGATGGAGACTACGTCTACACGCAGTACAACTTTAAAACCCTTACAGGAAGACCAAGCAACAAATTCAAAGGAGTAAATTATGCCGCACTTAACAAAGAAAATAATAGTAGAGAAAGTTTTATACCCCGCAATGATATATTCGTTGAGTTTGACATTGGTGCTTATCACCCTACTTTGTTGGCTAAGTTGGTCGATTTTGATTTTGGTGATGAGGATATTCATTCTGCCTTTGCGAAAATGTATGGAGTGGAGTATAAAAAAGCTAAAGAGTTAACATTTAAGCAACTGTATGGGGGAGTATTTGACCAATATAAGGACTTAGAGTTTTTCCAAAAAGTGCAAGTATATACTGATAATTTGTGGCAAGAATTTGAGGAAAAGGGCTGGATTGAATGTCCTATTTCAAAACATCGATTTGAAAAAGATAAGCTTG
>Ga0181412_1000900_pt1 | contig 11917 bp, 14 predicted proteins | sample 35SPOviralmetaG_FD_130113 | JGI IMG/M metagenome (GOLD analysis project Ga0181412, IMG submission 130113) | Marine viral communities from the oligotrophic San Pedro Time Series (SPOT) site, San Pedro Channel, CA, USA - 35 SPOT_SRF_2012-08-15 | ecosystem: Environmental > Aquatic > Marine > Strait... | reverse complement strand
CTTATTTTGGATACTTATGTAATTAATACTACGAATGTATATAAATAATAAAAAATATATACATTTATAATGGGTGTCTGTGAAAATCAGTACAAGTTCGTGAAAGAGTATGCTCTTGACAAAATAAACAAACCGGATGTACAAATGCTGGAATTGGGTGACCAGGTACTAAACAATCATCAAAATTTTTTCAATGGTATTAAAACCGCAAAGGAATTTTATACCAAGAGTGGTTATCAACATACATCGTTTGATTGGAATGGACAAAATGGGGCTATTCCAGTGGATCTCACTTCAATTACTGACAGATACAATAATCAATATGATTTGATTACTGACCATGGTACATCTGAGCATGTCCATAATCAGTATAATTTGTTTAAAAATCTACATAATTGGGGGAAGACCGGTTGTATATACATACACTGCGTTCCACTTGATGGCGAAGAACATAAACAATATTTGAATTATGAGTTTCCTCCTCATGGAGATTATGAATATTCAAGCAAATTTTGGGAAGCACTAAGTACGGAAAATAACTATGAACTGATTATCAGTAAAGGTAATCTTGTTTCTAATCTTGCATTGAACTACCCCAAAAATTTTTATTCGGCATCATCTTATAGAAAAGTAAATCATGACGAATTCATGTCAAAAGACAAATTTGACACTATTTTCAACCAATACTGTAGAAGAACAACAGATAAAATGTCACGAAAGGGACATGACGAATGGAAGAATAGTCTTCCAATTGAATTGCGTCAAAAATATAAACTATAATAAAAATATCATGACTAACTCCATAATTTCACGTTTGTATGTTGTTTACATTTATTCAATAACTCAGTTTCAATGTTGTCTATCTCTTGTTTTCGGGTAGACCATTCTGATTGTTGAAAGAAAAACCGCCCATGTGGTTCCATATACAGCATATGAATGTACTTGAGAGTATCATCTTGGATCAATTTATCGATGAGTTGAAATTCGGCTCCTTCTACATCAAATTTCACGTAAATTTGTTCATATTTATCGTGACTTTCCAATAAAAACTTGCTGAAATCGATAGCGTCTACAAAGACATTATCTATTTCAATATGGTTTGGAATATCTTTCTGATGATTGGTGGAGGTTAATTGTGAACCTCCACCCTGAAAGCGCTGTTCGTTGTATTTATCTCTTTCCTCTTTTTCCTTTTTTCCTTTACAAGAAAACGATAACTTGGTCTCTTCTGTCCATACTGCTTTGGGTATTTTGACCAAATTTTGCACATCATTGAACATAGTAGATAATTCAATATGGGGATTTGGTTCAAATGTGTAAATTTCCCACTCTTTGTTGTTAAACATATTATACATAGTATTAAATTGTTTCAATCCTTGTCCAAGATTTGTTCCACAATCCAAAAATAATTTGGTCATTTACAATATAAAAATACAACCCATATAAGTTTATATTGTAAATGGATAAATATATTTATATATCAATTCCAAAAACGGGTACAAATAGCATTCATAAATTATTAGGTAATTCTTATTTTAATCATATTACTGCGAATACAATTCAAAACAAAATTGGTAAACAAAATTATCAAGCACGACTAAGTTTTTGTTTCATACGAAACCCAATAGACTTGGTAAAGTCATGGTATTATTATCATAAATATAGTCCGAATGTTGTTCGTAAAGAGGTAAAAGAGTATTATCCTGATACAATTGAAGAATGGGTATTTCAAATGAACTGTAAAACACATTGGGAAGAACCGTTACACAAAAAATTCAATCCCGATTGGGACTTAAGTAATCCATTGCATCAAACAAAGTGGATAACAGACAAAGACAACAACATCATTGTAAATAAAGTGTTCAAATTTGATAATATGGAAGAACATATATACAAAATATTTGGTCGCCGCGTCAATGTTGAAAATAAATCAAACAAAGATGAATACATCTTAAAAGATGATACTGAAAACCAAATCAAAATTCTCTTTGCTAAAGACATTGAATTTTACAATGCATTAACATAAACTACATAAATAACATAAACAATATTGATATGTAATGGTAAGGATGAATAAAGACTATTTTTTTATATCTAAACCGCGTTGTGCATCTACGCATTTATACGAAGGATTGACTAATTGGGATGATAAAACACATGGAAACAAACCCTTTTATCATATCACGGCCGGTCAGATGAAACATGTATTCAAAGAAAAATATAACAACAGTTTTTCATTCAGTGTAATTCGTCATCCATACGATTTAGTCGTATCTTGGTACAATGAACACCGAAAACCGCGATATGAGCAAAGTGTAAAAGATTTTTATAATATCAGTATTGATGAATGGATAAACCGAGGATGTCCTACACATTGGAGACATTTACCATTTAATCCTTTACATCAATACAAATGGGTATATGATAATAACGACATACTGTTAGTGTCATTTTTGATTCGCATGGAAGATTATGATAATGGTATTCGCCGTGTATATCAAGAAATACAATCCCATTTGCAATCATCGGTCACACTCAACACAATCAATCAAACGCGTAAAAATGAATCTTCAAATAAGGTTGAGTTAACCGAAGAACAGAAGCAAAAAATATACAATTTGTTCAAGAAAGATTTTGATTTGCTTGGTTATATGATGTAATCGCATAGTACCCTCATGAATTGAATATACCAATACATTATATTCAATTATATCCAAAAATGGAACTTCACATTGTGTTTTTCAACATCACGTTTTAGATTATGTTCAATTTCTTTGATTTTTTCTTTGACCAAAGGTTGATTCTGTTTTTCAAGTGGAAAACGAAATCTACCATGACATTCGCAAAAAAGTTCTTTTATATGCTTGATAGTATCTTTGTCCATTAGGTGTTGTAATACCTCAAATTCGGCACCTTCGATGTCCATTTTCATATAAATTTCAACGTCACTGTCTTTATCAATCAAATCTGTAATAAAATTAGATAAATCAAATGCCTCTACTTGTTGTATTTTGAATTTACAATTATTTGGATTGTATTTTTTATCAACTACTTCTAATTTACTTCCTAAACCCTTCAAATCATCCATTGATTTTCCTTGCATACGGAACTCTAATTGTGTATTCTCTTTCCAAACCGCTTTCTGAATATATTCAATATTAGTCGCTTTGGGAAAAAGAGTAGTCAATTTGATATCTGGATTCGGTTCAAAACAGTAAATTTTCCAATCATCTTGATTAATTAATGTAAGTTTTTTGTCAAACTCTTTGAGACCTTGACCCAAATTGGTTCCACAATCCAAAAATACTTTCATATGAAATATAATTATTTATTATATTACATAATAAAACTAATACATTTACAAACTATCCAATAATTGTTTATACCGATGGGTGATATTTTTCCAAGAAAAGGTTTCTAAGCCATATTCTCGTATACTGTCACGCATATTCTGAGAAACCTTTCTATTTTCATTGATTACGTTTGTTACATAGTTAATATCATTCAACTTGTTATTCGGAACTACGTCGATAAAACTTAAATCCGCATCTATATTTGCCGCACTGCATTCACTTACAACCACACCTAATCCACAAATAAGCGCTTCTTTCACTACTAATGGGTCTGCCTCACCATCTGATAACAATACCAAATTACCGTACGATGATAGATTTTTATATAAAACATCTTTATTCCACTCACCCAAGTAATTTGGATTGGTACGGTCAAACGATGAATTATGAAAATTCCCTACAAAATCAATGTCCGGAATAGATTGATAAACATACTGTCGTTTTCTATTTTCTATTTTCGCCAAATAGACCGATTTATTACAATTAGAAGGGTTTGTAATATACTGAAAGGTATCATCCCGTGCTCCATTATGCATAACATGAATTCTATTCTCTGGATATCCATAAGAAATATACTTATCTTTAATTTGTTGGCTAATTGCGCAAATAGTTACGCGGTCTTTATTTGCGATTACATGTCTGAAAATGTTCATAAAGTAATGTTGATATTGCGTTTCAAATTGAGGATGCGTTATATACGCATAATGAGAAGTATACAATATTTTACAATTTATTTGTATATAAGGTGCGATGACAATATGGTCATCATACATAATATGAACTATATCATAATCGCTATTATTGATTTGATGAATGACTTCTCGTAAATTTTTGTTATTAATAATATCTACATATACATCCATTTTTTTTAAATTCACATAATAATCCCAAATAACCGATTCTACTGCTCCCCATCCAGTAGGGGGTATAGGTTTGTAGCCGGGACCAACTAAGCAAATTTTCATTTATTTAATGTTCATTATAAAGAATTATTTATGTTATTTGCGAATCATTTGTTAATCGTTTTTGTCTCAAACTGTTTTGCAAAACAATATAAATATTTCCTACTAATTATATTGTAATCATGGTTTACTTATGCACACAGCCATATCCCGAAGACACACCGTACAATGAACATTTCAACAAATATCCTTTCCCACTCAGCGATTTCCAAAAATACGCGATTGAAGCCATTATTAAAGAACAACATGTACTTATTACTGCTCATACAGGTTCCGGTAAAACTCTTCCGGCAGAATTTGCCATTGAACATTTTCATTCGATAGGAAAAAAGGTCATTTACACGAGTCCGATTAAGGCACTTTCTAACCAGAAATATTACGAGTTCACACAGAAATACCCACATATTTCGTTTGGGCTCTTCACTGGTGATATCAAAACGAATCCCGAGGCAGACGTGTTGATCATGACTACGGAGATTTTAATGAATTATTTGTTTACTGCCACTACTACTACATCGGGAAGTGTCTTTGAAACGTCCGAACAAGCCTCGCCCATTCTACAATTTCAAATTGACATCCAAACTGAACTGGGTTGTGTGGTATTTGACGAGGTTCATTACATTAACGATGCTGACCGTGGTCAAACATGGGAGAAAACTATTTTGATGTTGCCTCCTCATATTCAAATGGTCATGCTTTCAGCAACCATTGACAATCCAGAAGGGTTTGCCAAATGGTGTGAGAAAGGCCTTGTTGAAGACGGTGGAAAGCAAGTATATTTGGCATCTACGAATCATCGTGTGGTGCCATTGACACATTATGGATTTCTCACTAACAATGAAGGAGTATTCAAGCATATCAAGGATAAAGCCACTCAACAAGATATCAAACAAAATACAAACAAATTAATGTTACTTCAAGACGCAAATGGAAATTTCAGTGAAAACACGCATAAAAAACTAACAAACATGATAAAAATGTACCAAGAGAATAAGGTATTTATTAATCGCCGAGATATGTTGAACAAACTGGCCAAGTTCTTACGTGAACGCGATATGCTTCCTGCGATTATGTTTGTTTTTTCGCGAAGAATGGTAGAATTATGCGCTCAAGAAATTACTGTGCCGATTTTGCCTGAAGACAGTAAACTTCCATATACTATCAAAAAAGAGTGTGATGCGATTCTGCGAAAACTTCCTAATCACAAAGAATATATGGAATTACCTGAGTATATCCAATTAGTTTCCCTACTTGAAAAGGGCATTGGAATTCATCATTCAGGAATGATTCCCATCTTACGTGAAATTGTTGAAATAATGATTTCCAAAAAGTATATTTATTTGCTGTTTGCGACCGAGTCTTTCGCGATTGGGTTGGATTGTCCAATTAAAACAGTCGTTTTTAATAATCTAACCAAGTTTGATGGAAACCATAATCGTTTTTTACAAGCACACGAATATACACAAATGGCAGGTCGTGCCGGTCGTCGTGGAATTGATACTATTGGTTATGTAGTCCATTGTAATAATCTATTTAAAATGCCAACGATGGATGAATACAAAAAAATTCTGGGAGGGAAGCCACAAAAACTTACTTCCAAATTTCACATTTCATATTCGCTTGTATTGAATCTACTCAAAAATGGGTGTACGCGAGATTTTCATTTGTTTTCACAAAAAAGTATGATACAAAATGAAATATCTGGTATATTGCGACAATACCGAGAGGAAATAACCGCTACAGAACAAAATATAGAAAATAAACTCAAAATAGTATCTACTCTTAAAACGTCCAAAACATTATGTGACCGCTATTTGGAATTACAAACAGAATTACCCACACTGAAAAATAAGAAACGTAAAGACGCAGAGCGAGAAATGACAACAATGGAAAATCAATACAGAAATATCAAAAAAGATATGGAACATGTGAAGCAGTTATATTCTATGGAAGATGAACTGAATTCATTACGTAATAACTTGTATTATAATGAACAGTACGTTCAAATGAACACAGATAAAGTAGTAAAGGTTTTGAAAGATAACCATTTTATAGATGAAGTTCATTCTGATAACGGGGTAGATTTTCATTTTACTAACTTGGGAAAAATGGCATCATGTATTGCGGAAGCGCATCCATTGGTTTTATCTGGCTTATGTTATCGGGTTGAATACTTCAAAGAATTCACTTCTAAGCAAATTGTCGGAATTCTCTCTTGTTTTGCGGATGTAAAAGTACCAGATGAAGTCAAACAAATCATCCCAAATTGTTCTGATAACCATGTCACTCGTGCAGTAGATTCGGTAAAAGATATGTTAGGTGAATATGAAGATACCGAAAACGAAAACCGCATATGGACTGGATATAACTATGCGGATGCTCTTCAATATGATTTAATGGAATTATCTATGGGATGGTGTGATTGTAATAATGAATATGACTGTAAATTATTTATTCAAGACAGCGTTGCTGAAAAAGAAATTTCCATTGGTGATTTCAATAAAGCATTATTGAAAATTGTTACCATGGCAAAAGAATTAACAAATATATGCGAAGAAATGGGACAAATCGCTTTGTTACACAAACTTACGCAAATTGAACCAATGATTTTGAAATACGTGACTACTTCACAGAGTTTGTATTTATAAACATACATAAACATAAGTTTCATACACATACCATATGAAACTTATCAAACATGTTGTCAAACCGTATATTACTGGATTGCACTTAGGAAGTTATACGTACTTATTTTCTAATGTATTAGACCATACAATTAGTCGTAAAAATACCATGGAACTTATTCAAAAAAATCCAAAATTATATATTGAAGGCACTATTTCAAATTTTATCAACTTGTTAGGATTATCTCCAATGTACTATATTATTGTAGATAACTTCTTTATAATAGATAAAAGTGTTGAAATACAGTTATTGAAATGGCTTGGTATGGTGCTTGTTCATAATATTATATTTTATAAAATGCATAAAACATTCCATGAACATAAATCGTTGTATTATATACATAGGTTCCACCACCGTTTCGTAAAACCGATACCTTCAAATGGTAATTCTGTGTCTACAATAGAATATAACCTTGCGTACGTTCTTCCATTTGTATTGGGTCTATTATTTTTCAGACCAAATAGTATTACGTTTCAGTTATCTATAGCAACGATTTCATTCTTTAACTCACTGGTTCATTGCCCACCTTTAAAAAATCTACGATTAAAGCATTTACCATTTTTGGTTGTTCCGAATGACCACTTGATTCATCACGAAGTATTGACTGCTAAATACGCTTCACCAATAGTAAATATAGACTATATTGTAAAAAAATCAATGTAAACTTAGTACCTCAATACATATTATACTTACATATGCTGTTTCTGGTCTTGAATACGTTTAAATATATCGTATAATTGTTCATCTTTTTGTTTTTGTAATTTATCTTTTTCAATTCGCATTTTCTCTAATGCTTTACGGTCTAATGCTATAATGTTCATTGCGTTTACAATCGCATTTTCATATCGCAACTTGGGTGGACGTTCATTTTGTTCGCGTTTATAATCTTCAATCTCTTTGTTATGCTGTAATACGAGTTCTTCATGGAATTTTGGGTCAAACGATGATAAGTCCAAATCCATAATTCCTTTGTAGCCCTTTACAATCATCTTGTCTTTCATTTTCTTTCAATATATACAATTATTTATATATTGAATCAATTTTTATCTACCTATATAATAGCCACGGCTGGTTGTGAGTAGTCCCGATTGTGGGGACGAAACTAAAGTCCGATTCTTTAGTGTGGCATAGTATTTTACAAAGTGACTATTTTTGTATAATATGCCCATAAACCTATACCCATACCACTCTTCGCAATTGCGTCTAATATGTTAGTAAAAATATTCTTGTATTGCTCATCTAAGAAATACACTACACCGTATAGAGACCAAATAAATACATAAATTCCGAACAATACATTATTCGCAACTATATTCTTATTTTCCAAGAACATCTTGTAAATCAAATAGAAAATACCATATAATCCTCCAAAGCCGAACAATGACGCAGTATATTTATTAATTACTTCAATTTCACCCAAATATCCGGTAATTAACATAAAATAATTTAAACCAACAATAGTAATAAATGTCTTGATGTCCACTGTCTTCCCTACATTTTTACCCAATACAGCACATAATGCTAACAACATAAAGGGGGTCGTAATGGACCAATCTACATAACGTGTTTTGGTCATATCGGACCATTCTATTTGTTCGCCTTTTTCATTTGCCTTGTTAATTTGTCCCAAGAAAATAGAATAAAAATACCCGGCAATAATGGAAATCACCGTTTCTAAATTCATAATATGGCGAACAACCGCTGATGAAGTTGTAATTGCTTCAATAAAAGTAATCGTTGCGGTAGTTAACAGCAAAATATAGGTAATCATATAACTCACTTTCACGTAATATTGTAATGGGTCAATAATTTCCTCTATTTTTTCAGTTTCTGTTTTTTTAGCAAGGGATGCTGTCGGTTCAGATGGTGGATGTACTGGTGTAATAGATGCTGCAGGAGTAGCAGGAACTTCTGTGATTGGCTGTTCTATACTTTCATATTCACCTGCTTTCATTTCAGACATATTGTAATCTATACTATATATCTATATTTAAAATAGGCTGCACGATATATCTAAATATACGTTTACAAATCAATTATTAAACATACAAAATTAAATACAATGTTGTTATACTATAAAATTGAATACAAGTAGTATGTCCAATTATTCATTCAATAATGAAACAAGTATAGACAATATGGGATACAGAGATAGTACGAATTCAAGCAACTATTCACTTAGTTCAAATTCCAACAATAGTTCATCAGATGAGTCTTCCAATAGTTCTCGTGTAATTGCATTGACCAGTATATCTAATTCCGAATATGAAAGTAGTTCAGAAGAATACGAAGACTTACATTATTGGGATGAAGATGATGCAATAATAGATGATATTTATCAAGATGACAAGGACCATCTGGATTCAGACAAAACCGATGGTTGCTATTACGTAGGCATTTACAAACATATTTCTTCATCTGGAAACTTGCTGTATGTGAATTCGGTATCTGGTAATGTATTTATGAAATACCCTTCTGATAAAATACGACAATATTTGTATGATTATAGTATTATGCTTCGCCGATGTTCCGAAGTGGAAATTATGCAACTATATATTCGCAAAGAAGTGTATTACGTAGTAGTGAAGACATTTTGGTTGCGCATTATACAGCGGACATGGAAGAAGAAATATCAAAAATATATGGACAATCAAAATAAAAAAATTTTACCGAAAAATCTGCGTTATCGTGAAATACATGGTAAGTATCCTAAGGAATTAGATTATTTACCTAAAATTCGTGGCATGTTAGCCAATTATAAACATAATTAACACATTCTTCACCCAAACCTGGATAAATATAAAAACCGATTCAAATCGGCAAGTATCTCGTCACGAATATTCAATAAATCGCTGTCTTTTTCATCGAAAATTTTATTCATGCTAACAAAGTAATCGCGATATTCATAAATACGTTTTTTCAAATCACGTGTGTTTTTGGCATCAATCATTTTCAAATTCTTTTCCATTTTTTGAATAGCACTATCATTTTTTCCAAGCAACACTTCCACAAATTCATCTACATGTTTACTCAGTTTCGCATACAACGCATCAGTCGCCTCGTGTTCGGCATAAGAATACGTTTTCCAATGATACAACTTGACCATATTCAATAATTCCAATAAGTTCTTAGTAATATGGGAAGGTTTTTTTATTGCCATGTGTTTTTTTCCACCAACCTTCATCGTTTTATTTTTAGTTGAACGCGTCTTTCTACGTTGGTTTGTGTATTTCTTTTCAGTTTGTTTTTTAGTCATGGGCATTGTTGTATATAATGTATATAAAGATTTTTATAGGATATATTGTAGATATTTACTCAATCATGTTTGCGTTTGTATTGTTTACATTATGTATGCAACATAGCATTTCATTTGGAATATGGCCAACTGTAAATAAGTTCCCAACATTTCAATACTTAGAAAACTTTTATGAAAATAATCAATATTTACCCAGTAAATCTATTTTACTTAACCCTAAAATAAATACTTCCAATATAACAGACTACGATAAATTTCAATCACAATGGTATGTTATTGGTAGAAAAAGTGATTTCCCGTTTCGTGCACCCAAAAAAATTACTATTTGGGGAAAAAATTATGTCGTATGGAAAAAAGATACAAGTAAATTTGTCTGTTTATCCGATACTTGCTCTCATGGTGGAGATTCTTTATCCAATGGGCGTGTATCTAATAGTTGTATAACGTGTTCTGAACATCAAAATAGTTTCAATGAACATGGCGATTTCATTGAAGGGAATACTGCTTATTTTGAAGGAGACAAATTATATAAAATCCCCAATTTTGCCGTAATAGAAAAAAATGATATGATTTATTTGAATACGTACGAAGATGTTGGTAATTTGACAATCGCACATAGAGATTTTTCTTACATAAATACCGATCATTCTTCAATATGTATTGAAGACAATATTAACATACCACCTACAATACTACTGGAAAACTCATTAGACGTGGTTCATATCTTGTTCGCCACACTATTTACTAATAAAGATTCCATCGAACCTGACCATATTGGCGAAATGCGTGTTCATAACCCACTTCATTATTCAGTCAAATATACATATCAAAGCGAAGACAACTCTATATTAAAACGATTGTTTGATTCAGACAATTTGGTTATTTCAAGTGAGGTTATCACCCCCTTTACCACCATTTCTCGTGTTATGATAAAAGATAAAGAGATTGTATTTGAAACCAACATTTTACCTATAGGCATAAACAAAAGTCGGGTGTTTGTTAAATGTTATCGCAATTTCAATTTGTCATATGGTGGCGACCGGCTCATTAATGAAATTATACAGAAAGTATTAAATGTGTATAGTCAACTCTCTTTACGCAGAGTTTGATTTATGGTCGTCTAATTGATGTTTATGACGAAGTATGTTTTCATTTTTATCATACGTGTAGATTATGTTTTTTGTTGTATCAATAGAAACTCGCGAGTTGTTCTTTTTAAATATAATCTGAAGAGGCGTTTCATATGTATTAACCAACTCAGGTGAAATATAAATAAATGATTTAAACATGCTATATTATGTATGGAAAATGTTGAAAATTGATAATAGATTATATTATTCTGTATTATTTAAAATAGAATAATATCCAATATACACCATGCTAACGAATCACTTTACAAATGAGATAGAACAAACAAATACCCATTACATATATAAACGCACCGTTGTATTATCGCGTTATTTGTATTCCATTGTTGATATTAAACAATCGCTATTCTTATCTATCCTTAAACATGACCAAGAACGAGCGTTATTTTGGGGTTATGAATTATACTTTTCAGGATTTCAGGAAGAAGCATTTGACTATTTATTAGATATAGCCAAAATGGCTTTCCAAATAAGATTGTTAGATTGTGATCAAGATAACGATATGATTGATTG
>Ga0181412_1000899_pt1 | contig 11917 bp, 24 predicted proteins | sample 35SPOviralmetaG_FD_130113 | JGI IMG/M metagenome (GOLD analysis project Ga0181412, IMG submission 130113) | Marine viral communities from the oligotrophic San Pedro Time Series (SPOT) site, San Pedro Channel, CA, USA - 35 SPOT_SRF_2012-08-15 | ecosystem: Environmental > Aquatic > Marine > Strait... | reverse complement strand
CAATTACGTCATTTGGGTCAAGCCCAAGAGCACGACAACTATTAGTCCAGTACCAAATAATATCACCGAGTTCTCTTTTAATATGAAATATTGTGTCTTCATCCAATGGCTTGCCTTGGAATATACATTTCTTAACAATCTCACTAAACTCTCCTCCTTCGCTTGCTATGCCAATACTACCTGTTAGTAGCAGTGCCATGTTCACACCACTTTGTTCCAAACTTTGTAGTTGGTTACATAGTGCTTCAGTTTCGTTACTTTGTTGACTGGTTACGCCTTGTACAAATTCTTTGTATTTGTTTAAATCTACATTATTCATGATTACCTCTTTCATTTATTTGTATTTTATACTAAACAGTGACACTTGTCAAGTGTCCTCTTTTCGTCCAATGTGATTCTCCTGAACATTCTTTTTTACAAGTAGGAGTATCAAAACTTTTGTTAAATTCTTTCATTAATTTACTAGATTGTATCTCTTGTATTGTATACTTGTTCATATCAATATCACCCATATCGCAGTTGTTTTGTTCTGCCCATATTTCTAAATCTCGTCTTTGAGAATACAGCCAACAGCAGGGCCATAGCTCTCCGGTGGCACCTATAAAGGCTTTACCTGTATTTTGTAAACACTTAGGTAAAATTGTAGTCAATGTATCTTCGATCCTCTTCATTTTTAAATTTTATAAAGTGATAACTACGCAAACTCTTCGAATAGTGAAACTCATCAAATCCTATTTCTTTGCTTAATCTTTCTGCTTCTTCTATTTGGTGTTCGTTGTATGGAAATACAAGCATTTGCCAGATAAGTTTGGGTTTTTGTTTTCCGCTAGCTAGTGTTTCAACTGCCATTACAATATCTTTCCATCTAGAATTTTTTCTATACATATGATTTGTGTCTTCTAATCCATCGATAGCAAATCGAAATTCTTTTCTTTTGGGCCACGGCAACTCACTTAATTGTGTCCAAAACTTTTGTTTTCGGTGTGATCCGTTTGTTTCAAATCTTATTAGCTTGTCTGATTTACATGCTCGTGTTGCTATTTCAATAAAGTCTGGATGATAGATACAATCTCCATAACTGCCTACAAAACGTATATTTTGAAAATCAGGTGAATCAAATGTTTTGAATACAACATTTTTGTCAAGGTGACCAGTATCCCAACTTGTATCTCCTTCTAACTTCCTATATGTTCTAGGACAAGCTGGACATTCTAAAGTACATTTTGTTGTAAGTTCAATTTCTACTGACTTGCTATCCATGGCTCAATTACTTCCTCATAAAATTGTTTGTGTCCTTCTAATGTAGGTCTAATTTTATTTTGTGCATCCAATGGAATACCTTTTTTATCTTTGTGTCCATTGGCATGTAACCATGAGCTCATGGTTTCTTCACCTTGTTTCCACCATGTTGTCCAATCTATACCTTGTAATACTTTTTGTATTAGTTCTCTAGTAAGATCACGTTTATCTAACCAGCCGTAGAATATTAGCAATGGTATATTATTTACTTTACAATACAACTGTAATAGTGTAATCATCTCGTAACTTTCAACAGCTTTTTGTTCATCACTGATTGCCAATGCAATATTTTGTCTAGCTTGTTTATGAAATTGATTTACATTGTATTGTGCTTCGTTTTTAGGATCATATCCAGTTCCGCCAAATCCTTTAAGATGAACGTAGCTTGTACCACAGATGTTTTGATCATACTGTTTAACTTTATTGTAATCGATTTGAAACATGTTTGCATTTTCGTCGTTAACTATTATTTCTTTTCTACAAGGATTGCTAACTTGAAATATACAAATCTTATCACCAGCAGTTTCTCGTAATTTAACTAATACTTCTCTGACGCTGGTAACAGGACCGCTACCACCTCTGGCTACATTTATAACATCAGGTATATGATGTGCCCAACTACCTTCGTTGTATGTAAAGCTACAGCCTCCGGTAATTATTTTCTTTTTCATAAATTTCCTCTGGCTTACTAGGACTGCCACAAATCTCGTCTATTTTTACATCAGCAAATCCTGGAGTAGTTACCAAAGTAATTCCACAGTTTCTTTCTTCCCATCCGTATGGAAAATCACTGATGTCATATCCTTTGTTTTCCATACGTAGGTCAATAATAAATTCTCTGCACCCATCAATTACTGCGGTATCATGGAATGCCATTATTCCATTTGGATTCATATGTGGCAATACATTATAGAAATCATTTTTAATTCCTTCATAACTGTGACAGCCATCTATAAATGCAAAATCAATACCAAGTGTAAAACGAGTAGCAAGTTCTTTTCTAAATGTGTCTTGATCTTTTTGTGTATCTACTTTAACAAGTGCATATCGATCACCAATATGTTTCAAATCTTCATTGACCATTTCAAATGATCCCATTTGTGCAAATTGATCCCATTGTCCATGTGTGTCCCACATGTCAAATCCTGTATACCAAGATTCAACACCTGTATATTTTGTATTTTCATTTAATGCACCATATATTGTACGAGCCATGTGACCACTTGCTACACCTACTTCTATTGCTATTCTAGGACGTTGCATCTTAATTAAGCCACTTATAAATGCCCATTCTTGTACTCCGCTCATACATAGATATCCATTTTACTACCTCTGCGCCATTCGCCTTCACTTGATCGCATTTGAGTTCTATGTTCGTCAACTATTTCTTTAACAGGTTTAACAGCATCTGCTAGCTTACCTGGTGCTACTACAATTTCTTGATATACTGTTCTGTCCACAGGCGGAACATAATAGTGTTGATAATAAGAAATTGGACTTATACTTGTCATCCAGCTTTACTTCCTTCTACGATATTACTTATGTTACTAGCAATAGCAGTTTCAAAGAATGGATCTGGATCAGTATAATATAAGCCTTCGCTTAGTGCTCTACTAAAACTAGCTTCCATATTTTTATTAAGGCTTAGTCTTTCACAGGCTTGTTTTGTTGTGTATCCGCCACTTAGTCCCACCAGTCGCTGTACACTATGAATTTTCAATAAAGGCAAATAAGTGTTTGGAAGATCGGGTAAAGTTAATTTAAGTATACATTTTCCTTTCATACGCTGACAATATGTAGTTAACGATTTTACAAGTATATCTTCAATTGTAGCTTTATTTGGATTATGTATATCGATCTCGGGTTCAACAATGGGCATCAAATTATTTTTATATATTTTTTCAGCTAACTTAAATTGTTGAATTAGTACTTTATCTATCATACTAACGTCACTAATAATACTACGCATTTTAGTACCATAACAATCGTGTTTTACTGCATATTGTATCATTTCATCTATATCAAAATCTTTAAGTAAACCAAGTTCATTGGTGCCGCTGTCAATTTTTAGTATTGCGTTAATACCTTTAGACTTAAGAGTAGGTACTGCTCCGCGTTCAACACTATCTCTATATAATATTGCAGCATCGATAAATCTATTATCGAACATAGCACTGTTAATCATACGCATTCTAAATGCATGTATCTTTTCCATTTTATCTTCTTCAGTCCAAGGTTGTCCATAAGTGTCTAATACACCTCCAGCACTACCTCCACTGTTATCCATGGCGGCTATAAATGTCATTGATTCGCTCCTACGTTTTCTAAGTGATGTGCGGTGTCTACCAATCGGCATGAGAAACTCCATTCATTATCGTACCATGATAGCACACGAACACAGGTATTGTCAACCACTCTTGTTTGTTCACTAGCAAAGATACAACTTTGTGTAGTGTGATTAAAATCTACACTAACTAATCTTTCTTTGGAATATTTAATAATACCCAACATTCTATTATGAGATTGTTCTTCAACAAGCTGATTAACTTCTGCATCACTTGTTGGTACTACAACATTCACTGTTAAGTCAACACAACTTACATTTGGTGTTGGTACTCTAATTGCACTACCTCTTATTTTTCCATCTAGTGTGGGAAGAACTTCCCCGAGGCTTTTAGTAGCACCTGTACTAGTAGGTATCATACTCATAGCACCTGCTCTAGCTCTATACAAGTCTTTGTGTCGTCTGTCAACTGTTCCTTGGTCACCAGTATAACTGTGTATTGTAGTCATTTGTCCATTAACAATTTTAAATTGGTCATCTAATACTTTCACAAGTGGTGCTAAACAATTTGTTGTACAGCTAGCGTTACTAATAATACTATCGCTAGGTAAGATGTCTTGGTGATTAACTCCATATACAACTGTTCTATCTACATTTTTTGCAGGAGCACTTATAACAACTTTTTTTGCTCCATTTTCAATATGCTTGTATGCTTTTTTACCGTCATTGAATGCACCAGTACATTCTAATACAACGTCACAACCAGTCCAATCAAGTTGATCTATATCTCTGGTGTGACTCCAATCGCAGTCTAAATCACCTTTCCAACGACCATGTACACTATCATACTTTAGCAAGTGCATGTTTGTGTCCACATCACCACTTGCATTTATTTTAACTATTTCTACATCTGGTCTATCATCTATTATATGTCTTGTAACACATCTTCCTATTCTACCAAAACCGTTAATCCCTACCTTCATCTCTAATTCTCTTTTTCTCTAAGCTGAGTTTTTCTTTAGCACTCATTGCATATGCGGCTCCTGCCAAGAGAACAATAGCACCTGCTTCAGCAACTAGTGTTAATGGTTCTCCGTCTTTACTGTGTAGAATAATCAATCTACACAAAGCTGTCATTGCAATAATGATTGGCAGTGTAACTGGTATTCTGTTGCTGATATAGTAGGCACCCACCATGCCTACAATTTCTGTGTAAATGAATAACAAAAATAAGTCTGCTAGTTCAATGTTTCGTAGTAACCACATATCCCATACTTCACAAGCGGCGGCTAGCACAGTTAGTCCGCCGATGCCGCCTAGCATTAGTTTTTCAGTAATTGTTGTAGTCCAATGTAAATGTTCGTTTAACTTATTTTTCATTCGTAAGTTTCGCCTGTACTTCGAAAGAAGTTTTCGCTCCAAAATGCTTTGTCATCAATCCAAACATCGTAATGTTCTTTTTTGCCAACACTAAGTTCGTGATGCTTTGCACCCCAACTGTCTAGTTGACTTTTAGTAAGGTCATAGTAGTCCACCATACTTACTGCACCTCTGGCTGTCATATACTTGATTGTATGTCCTGCATCATATAGTGCATTTACTTTGGCAATACGATCCATCATAGGTTCATGTAGTGCATAATTTTTCTTACCATCTGGTTCGAATACCTCGTTACAAATGGTGCCGTCAATATCTATAATATATCTCATTTGAATAAACTGCTTACACTTTCTTCGTTTGTGATTCTTCGCATAGCTTCTCCGAAAAGCTCTGCAACTGTTACTTGTCTAATTTTTTTACTTGTATTCTGCATAGGAATACTATCACTAATTACTAACTCTTCTAGTACACTTGAGTCAACCTTTTTAGTTGCACCATTGCTGAGTACGCCGTGTGTAATGTATGCTCTAACACTCAAAGCACCTGCATCCATAATTGCTTTGGCGGCATTACACAATGTACCTCCGCTGTCCACAATGTCATCAACTAGTATTGCATGTTTGTCTTTGACTTCACCGATCAAGTTCATAACTTCTGCTACACCTGCTTTGGGTCTACGTTTGTCAACAATAGCAACATCAGCATAAAACATTTCAGCAAATTTTCTTGCTCTCACAACACCACCAGCGTCTGGACTAACAAATACTGTGCCTTCATCTACTGCAACATTTCTTTTGATGTCTTTGCAAAATACCACACGACTTGTTAGATCATCAACAGGAATATCAAAAAATCCCTGTATCTGTCCTGCGTGTAGATCCATTGTAAGTACACGATCCGCTCCTGCTTTTGTAAGCAAGTCTGCTACAAGTTTTGCAGTAATAGGGGTACGACTTGCACTTTTCCTATCCTGTCTTGCATATCCATAATATGGCATTACAGCTGATATACGTTTAGCACTGCTACGCTTTGCAGTATCTATCATAACCAGCAACTCCATTAAACTTTCGTTTACAGGTATGCATGTGCTATTCACTAAAAAAACATCCTTGCCTCGGATGTTTTCTTTTATTTCTACTAATATTTCACCGTCACTAAATCGTGTGACATCTGTTGGAACTAATTCTGTAAAGCAGTGTTCGGCAACCTTTTGAGCAAACGCAGGGTTGCTACCGCCACTAATGATTTTCATCATAAGACCTCTCTTTTAGACGTTAAAACTTTCGCCACAGCCACATGAGGCTGTCGCGTTTGGATTTTTGACAACTAGATAGTTGCCGCCAAGTTCTCTTATATAATCAACTGTACAACCGAAAACAAACATTTCGCTCATTGGGTCAAGTTCTAGAATATCTTCTATTACTTTTCCTTCTGGTTCATCTGTAAAGTCCCAATCGTATTTAAATCCACTACAGCCGCCACCTTGTACAGCTAAACGTACATACTGTTTTTTATGTTGTATCAACATTTCCTGTAGGTATGTTTTCGCTGATTCGGTAACTGTTAATGGGATTTGCATTTTATTTCTCTATTGGTTCAGGTATAATGCCACGCTCTGTTAGCATTACTCTGTTATTTAAGTGTGCTTGTTCAATGTCATCTTTTGACTGTCCGTGATATGCTGTTGCATGTCCTTCAGTAATCATCTTAGCATTGATATCTACTCCGTCTACTAGTACCGTTCCTAATATACGTCCGAACTTACCTTTTTCATTGTCTACTACAGTTTGCACAATTATTTCTTCGCCTTTAATATGTTCATATAGCCAATCTTTTGCTAGTAATCCATATGCTTTTTCTTCTAAGTCTCTTGTACGGCTCTCTGGTGTATCTATTCCTAGCATACGCACTCTGCCTTCCAGCAGTACATCGAATCCTAAGTCCAGTATACAGTCAAATGTGTCTCCGTCAACCACTTTTGTTATTTGTTTAACTCGAAAGTTATATAGTTCAATCTCACTCATTGTCAACTCCTCTACAGAGTATTTATGAGCTCCTCCCTAATTTGTTCAATAGTTCTAATAGGATCATCACTCTCTGTAATAGTTCTACCTATAACCAAATAGTCGGCACCCAAGTCAATTGCTTGTTTGGCTGTGACCGATCTTACTTGTCCTTTGTTGCTTCCAATGCCAGGGCAAACTGTTATCATATCTTGTGCTAAAGGCTTTACTACTGCTAGGTCTTTTGGACTACATATCATACCACTAAAGCCATACTTTTTTACTCGCTCGATATTTTCTCTCCACATTACATCTGCACCTTTGGGCAAGTAGTGTAATATATCTAACAAGTCACTGCCACTCCAACTGGTGAGGTATGTAACACCTAGTAGTTTAATTTGATCTGAGAATTGTTCAAGTTCTTCAAATACTGCTTCGTTGTTGTGTGTACATATAGTTGTCATTGTAGCACCTTTGTCTACAATTTTCTGTACAACTTGCTTTACAGTATTTGGTGTGTCCCAAAGTTTACAGTCAACAAATAGTTCTTTGCCCTCTGTATAATCTTTAATGTAAACACTTTGACTCCACAGTGTGTGGTTAGTTTTAAACCCATCTACATGGTGTCTTAATTTTGCCGCCATTTCTAGTGCATCCAATGGATTAGTGTAATCTAGTGCGACAATAATTTTCATTCTTCTGGTCCTGGTTCTCTACTTACTAGTTCTGCTTTACCTTCTTTACCGTTCCATTCATCTGCATCCGGTAACTGATCTATTTTCTCTGTTATGTTGGGCCATATCTCTGCCATCTCTGTATTAAACTGTAACCACTTTGCAAGATCAGGTGTCATGTTAGTATCAGGTACAATAGCATCTGCAGGACACTCTGGCTCACAAACACCACAGTCGATACATTCGTCTGGATGTATAACAATCGTATTTTCACCAATATAAAAGCAGTCTACTGGACATACTTCTACACAATCTGTAAACCTACAGTTTACACAATTTTCATTGACTATATATGTCACTTAGCATCAAGTATTTGTTTGATTAGATTTGCTTTTAGATCTCTTTTATCTAATTCAATTCCTAATTCACTCTTAGCTAATTCTTCTAATTGACTTTTAGTCATCTTTTTAAGATTGGCTGGAGACATATCATTAGATGTCATTGTTTGTTGATTATTGTTAGCTGATATTACTAGTTCGTTAGTAGGAGTTGCATTTTTAAATCTATCATCAGTAATAATAATATCTTCACTAGGCTTAATCCCAAATATTTGTTTAATCCATTTCATTGTCTAGTCCCATATTCCTAATATCATTTTAGTTTCTTCACTCATCATGTCAGGGCCAAATGGCGGAACAAAAGTTGTAATAATTTCCACTGTGTCAACACCGTCTACCTTATCTGTTGCATGAGTAATATCTGCAATTATATCATCTGCAAATGGACAAAAAGCACTAGTCAGTGTATGTGTGACAGCTACCTTAGGCAAGTGTTCTAAGTCAATATCATATATTAATCCCAAATCATAAACATTTATACTAATTTCAGGATCATATACTTCTCTTAGATTGTCAACTATTTCGCCACCTATTTTTTCCTTGTTCATTACTTTCCTGCCATTAGTTTGAACGTTAGCATATCGTCTTTATTACGGAACCATATTTCATATCCGTTCCTGTGCTGATTGTATCTAAATCCGCCATACCGATTACCAAATAAATTTTCAAGTATTTCGTGAAATCCTCTTGCACGTCTTGCTTGCCCTTTTTGAAATACTGTACAATAGTATCTATTGTCTTGTGTCCAGTTAGCACACCATTCTATGTTTTTCATATCAGCCTTCATAAATTGCAGAGTTAGCACCATGTTCAGCACATTCTGTACTTACTACCCAACATCTACCCGATGTCATCTGTTTAATTAATCCGTTCGCTTCGTGAAATGCATGTTCGGCAAACATCTCTACACCAACGCCATGAAACATTACTATATCACATAATCCTGCACTTTGTAAATCTTCAAAGTTTTTAAGCATTGGATCATTATAATCTAAGATAACTTTATGGTCAAAACTATCTTCTAACCATTTCTTCAAAGGTTTCAGTCCACCAAAGTCTACTACCCAATTGCGTTCATCTAATTTATCACAACCAAATGTAAATTTAAATTGTAATGCATAGCCGTGTAATAGTTTACAATGACTATGTGCATTTGGCTGTCTAAAGCAAGCACTCAACCCAATGTTATGCCCATATGTTTTTGTACTATAATATTTTCCCATATTGTTCTCCTATATAATATGAGCGGCAGAATTAGAAGGGTTGACGCTAAGTCCTGTTGTATTATTTATATTAGCATATAATTTAGAATATGCAACCTGAATTGCTTTGGCTTGATAGTAACTATCTTTAAGTGCATTGTGCAGATCTGTTTGCATATCTTTCCTTGGGTCTCTAGGAAGTAAACTGATAAGTGTTCTACCATCTCTTACTTGCCAAAAGTTCCAAGGGATTGGTAAGGACATTTGACGATACATTGTTTCAACAATAGTAACATCAAAACCATATCCATGACCCCAAAGTACATCAACACCTACCATCCATTTGGTCAAATGGTTTAGAAAGTGTACCAGCCCGACTCTGTTATCTTCTCCAAAGGCTTCTTCCATTATTGCAGGATCTTGTTTGCCCCACCAATCTATAGTTCCTTGATCTTGTGATCTGCCAAGTTTGTCTTGTTCATCTACATCCAATCGAAAATAGAAATCACTGTGTGGCTCACTGTTGTTATCTGGATTAAACTTTACGCCACCTATAGTTAATATAGTTGCGTGTGGGTCAGTTGCCAGTGTTTCTAAATCTATCATTGCGTGTATTGTCATGCTAACTCTTTCAAAACTTGTGCTATTTTATCTATTAGCCATTTTTCTTCAACACTAGGTACCCAACTTTCTTCGGGTACCATCATGTCAAATGCTTCCCACATTGCATCTTGTTCGTTCATTATCCACGCCTCATATTTGCAATGTCAACTGCATCTTCTTTTTTATCAGCAAACACAGGAACCATATTGCTCTTGTGCATTGTAGCTATACCTAATAGTCGTCTCTCGCCCGAGTAAACTTGTCGTTCTTTTTGAGCGGTACTTCCTCCAGGAATAGCATCACTAGTAGGCAGACCTGTCCTATTAGTGCTATAATCAGGAACAGATAAAATAGGAATGTTAGCATTCTTTTTCTTCTTAGCTTCTAGTTGCTCAGGGTGTACACCCTTCTGTCGCAACCACTTTTCATGCTCTGCATTAGCTCTTGCCTGCTTTGCATTAGGTTTTTTCTTTTTTCGATTGTACTGAGTAGTGGTCATATACGGACCAACCAAGTGCATACTCATACTTACCTCCCTGTGTACTTTACAGACTGTTTAGGGCCTGTAGTTGTAAATTCCATACCATGCATATTGCCAACATAAACTCTACCATTCCAACGCATTGGGATCTTTTGTTTTGCTACAAATGCATCTAAGTGTTTCTCAAATTTAAAATTATCGATTTCAGCAGTAACTTCTGTACCTGTGTTTGTACTGGTAACGATAGCTTCTTCAGCATACACTACTTTGTTATTCATTGCAACCTCTAATTAGTTAATGATTTGATAACGTAAACGAAACTTCTTTTGTTGTCCTACATAAGCCTGTTCACCTACTGCACGATTTACTCGCACAGTAATGTCATGTCCACCTACTCTATATGTTACGTCATATTCATTTACTACATTAACACTTGAAGTAGAATACACTGTGCGACATTGATTAGTAGTTTGGTAACCTACAATTTGTTGATTGCCTGTTTGTGAACCTTTAACTGCACCAATAGCGGCTCCAATTCCAGTTGCGGCTTGTTTGCCACTACCACTGCCAAATTGGTTACCAATCACACCGCCAATAATAGCACCAAGTATTGCATTGCCGCTATTGGATTGTCCATTGTTTGAATATATAGGCACTTGTACTTGTTCACATACATTCTTAGGTGTTTGTTGACTCACTTGCGTGTGTATAGGTCGTACTTGTGTAACTGTTCCCCATTGTGTTATGCTACTCGCAAACGCCGGAGCACAAGCCATTATTGACAAAAGCCCTATAGATAATAATAGTTTTTTCATTCTTTATTCTCCTTTTTTAAAGTCTTTTCAAATTCTGATCTTTTTAACCAAACTCTATAAAATTCTTCTGGGGTATGTATTTCGTCGCCATAATATTGTCGTTCATCAATATTCTCATAGTAAGCGGACCAAAACTTTCCATCTTCTTTTGCCAATTCAAAAGTCATAACAAACCTCATTTAACTTTATTAGTATAGCATTATTTACTAAGATGTCAACCTTAATCTGACCTTTCGCCAACACCATAATCTATTGTTACAGGAAATCTGGGAATGCCATCATTGCTCAATTCAAAGTATCTACAAGTTGCCCAGTCTATATTTGGGTTTTCTAGCAATGTCTTTAACTGTGCTTGCGAACCTCTTAGTCCACTACTAAATGTTGTGCCATCTTTCATTTTAAGAGTAAGTCTTTTAGCATATCCTGTCCAAGCGCCTTGCCCTTCATGTACTTCAACTACTTCATATTCTTCTGTAATAAACTCTTTTCTTTTAAGTAGACTCTTGCTACGTTTACATTGGTAAGGAGCATCCTGTCGTACCATCTGTCCTTCGTAACCAGCTTCTGTATACTCGCCATACAGCCTATCAATATCTGCACTGTTGTTTGCAACATCTGTGTGTACAAGCACAATCATGTTACCTGACACATTATTAGCTAACCATACTGAACGATCCATAAACAGTTTATCAGGATCATTTTTATCATACATATCGTAGATGTGATATTCAACTAGCTCTGCACTTTCTGCAATCTCTTCTGGTCTGCACTTTACTTT
>Ga0181412_1000898_pt1 | contig 11930 bp, 4 predicted proteins | sample 35SPOviralmetaG_FD_130113 | JGI IMG/M metagenome (GOLD analysis project Ga0181412, IMG submission 130113) | Marine viral communities from the oligotrophic San Pedro Time Series (SPOT) site, San Pedro Channel, CA, USA - 35 SPOT_SRF_2012-08-15 | ecosystem: Environmental > Aquatic > Marine > Strait... | reverse complement strand
CTACTAGATTCATTCTATAAACACTTAAATCGTTTTCAGCTCTAGTTAATGGTCTAAGTATATGCTCTTTCATAAAGGCCATATCCTCTTCTCCTTGCTTACCTTTACCATAAACTTTATATAATAAGCCTTGAAGATCTTCAGAATTAGATGGTAAAAAGAAATCATCTCGTCTTTTCTTACCTTCCATAAAAGCTTTAGAATCCGATATTTCGTCTTCTGCTTTTGCTCCACCTTTTCGCTCTATCATTCCTGCAAGCTCCTTAGGTAAGAATAATTCAGGAGAAGTAGCTTCTAGCTCTTCCATTCTAGTTTTATATTCTTTGTCTCCTTCGAATCTTACTTCACCTGTTTTTTCGTCAGTTATTTGAAGTCTTTTCCTATCTATTTTACTTTCTAATTGATCCAGTTGTTGCTTGGTGGAAAGGTTATTAGCCTCCTCCATTTTACCGGATTTTAAAAGTTCTGCATTAGATTTAAGAGTCTTAGCATTAGCTTTTATAATTGCAGCGTCTAAATTAGCCGCTGTGTCTGATATAAGCTCTTCTAACGCACTTTTTTTAGTAATTATGTCATATATTCTAGATAACGCGTCTAAGTCTTTAGATGTTAGTTTTCCCTCTACCATTTTCCTTACTCTTCTAGCATCTTTTTTAGTAGGCTTAGCCGTCGCCGCTATCATTTTTTTATAGCTAGGCAAATATGTAACAGCTCCAATTCTACTGTCCGCTATTACTTGATATCTTTCAGACCCGTACAAACTATTATATCCAGAGGTTAATGCTTTAACAACTTCAGGATTTGTTAGTTCGTTATTTATAAGTGCTTCTAAAACTCTAACTCCAAATTTTTGTTTTGGATTTAGATGCTCATTTTTAGCAGTAGCTCTACTTTTTATGTTTTTATATTTTATTTCTTTATTATCTTCAGTATATTCTTTTATTTCTTTTTTTGTTAATTTTTTGTTAGTAACAGGATCAAAAGCTGTAGGCGTAATTATAGTAGGAGAAGATTCACCCGTAAACGCAAAATATCTTTGAGAAGAAAAAGCTCTAAAACCTACTCCATCGTTATTTAGAAGTGTTGAGGCAAGTAAGTCTGCAACCTTTGCTTTCTGTAATTTGCCAACAAAATTAAACATTTCTCCAAAGGTTAAAAGCGAAGCATTTAATAAAGCATCTTTGAATTTAATATCTTTAATTGCAGCTTTCCCCTCAGGGGTTTTAGCGTATTTATCTAAAAGTTCAATTCTTCTATTTATAGCTGCTATTTCTGTTTCTTTGTACTTTCTAGGTAATTCTTGTATTATGTTAAATTCATTAATAAAAGCGTCAATATTACGATTGAAAGTATTAGTTAAAAAAGTTCCACTTATATCTTTTTTACCTTTAGCATTTAAACCAACTAAAGATGTATCAATTAATAAATCTTCAACTTTTTTCCAAGCTGCTTCTAATTCCGGTGAAGCTTTTATTTCAGAAAGTATTTTAGAATTTGCTTTTACTTTTTTTACTATACTTTCATATTCTTCGGCATTAACTTTTTTGTCTTTAATATTTATATCTGGACGGCTAGTAAAACCAAGCACATTAGGCACAAGTCTTTTTAAATTACTGGTCTGACTAGTTGATGCACCAACCACAACGTCGGAAGCTAGTTTTTCAAACACGGCCATTGCTTCGCCTAAGGCTTCTCTTTCCTGCTGGGTTCTATCGGACATTGCTTTATTAGGATCTGTAAGAATCCCTTCAAGCATTACAGAATCACCAACCCCTTGGTCCCTTAGTTTTTTTCCTAAAAGTGCTTTTTCTTTTACAGCTAAATCATCATAACCAAACTCATGGGTTCTATTAATTATTTCTGTAAAAAACTCAAAGTCAGAAGGGTTATCTTTTTTAAGCTTTTTAAGATCTAATTCTTCACCAGGAGTAAATAAACCTACCCATCTTTCCTGGATATCTTCTAAGCTTTTGCCTGAAGTTTCAGAATACTCTACTAATGCGGAAGAAGCCATTCCTCCATCTTTAATTCCTCTATCAACTGCCTTTTGAAACAAAGCTACATAAGCATCTTCTAATTCATTTCCAATAGCTCTTTGATCATTTTCTAATTGCTTTCTAAGCTCAGTATCAACAGTTACTTCCATAACCCTATCAAATCCTAACTCTCTAGAAAGTGCTTCTAATAACGATGTTCTCCTGAGCTGTAAATCCGGGCTGCCCTCACCTGTAAAATACTTTCTCCATTCCGCTAAAGTTATATCTTTTTTAAGAAATAACGGTGCACCCGCTGCTGTTTTAGCTCTTATCTGTTTTCCGTCAGGCCCTATCAAAGGTTCTTTAAACTCTGGAAATCTTTTGTTTATAGCTCTTTGGCTTAAGTAAGTTTTAAATAACGGGAATGACCTATCAATAAAACCCTGATACTCTGGAGTTCCTAATTCTCCTGCATCTTTAGACATCTCTTCATACACTCCTTTTTCAACAGTAAGTCCTAAATCAGTTTTTAATATTTTATCTTTTACAAATTTAGGTGGATTATCCATCAATTTGCTATACACATTAAATTCTTCTTGAGCATTAGCTTTTTCAGCTTCTGTAGCTTTAGGAGCTCTGAGCCTTTGAAAAGCGTCTGATTTAAGCTTTTTTATAATTTTTAATACAATAGGTTTAGCAGATCTAGCTCCAAGCATTATTTCTTGCTTGCCGTTAGGATATGTTACTCTAGCTTTGTTACCCTCTAACATGACTATGTTAAACCTTCCAGCAGGACCAGCATCTATGCTTCCTATAAACTTAGCGTCTAAATCTTTTATAGGTTCCTTAAGCATTTCACTAACTACATCGCTAACCTTATTCTTAGTTTTTTCGGACAAACCAAGCATGCTTTCCGCTGATTTTCTAGTTCTCTGCACTTTTTGAACAGGTGAAGAAGTATCTATAAACCCTTGCTCTGATACTGGAATATCTAGTTCTCCTTCAGCTTGTAGCTTATCAACTTTTTGAGCGTCAAAAGAAACATTTTTAAATATACCTTCGTATTTAGGCATTTTAAAAACACCTATTAATTGATTAGTTAAATTACCTAAAATATACGACGTAATAGTTGCTTGCTTGACTTCACCTTTAGCCATTCCATACAAACGATCAAATCTTTCTGTACGAGCCGTTTCTTTTAAGTTTCTATTTTTAAATTCAATAGCTGCGTCTTCCTTAGAAAGATTATTTTCTTTAACGTAGTCTATAAATCTTTGACCTTCTACATAAGCATTAACAGCTTTAGGTATTGCTTCATACATTAAATCTGCAACAATATCATATTTGGTGTCAGCATTAATATTAAGGTCTTTAGCTTTTAAATATGATTCCATAGTCTTATTGGCTATATCTTGGAACTTAAGCCCAATATTAAATCCTATAGATGTATTGTCTTGCCCTTCGGCTTTCATTTTTTCAAATTCAGCATTTATTTTAGCTAAGTTTTTGTTTTTAAAATCTTCTGTAACCTCTTTCATGCTACTAGATTTCATAACTTCTTCAACACCTTTTTCTATGCTCTCTACTTTTTTACCTGTAGGAATATCTACTAATTCTAAATTTTTAATATCAGTAGCTAATAAATTGTAAGTATCAAACTTACTTCTCCAGTTACTAGCTCTTTTACCACCGTTACTTAGTTGGTCAAAAAACGCAAGAACATCACTAGCTCTATTTAAGTTATTTTCATTTAAGTTTACACGATCTGCAAGATCACCTTTTTTCATCCCAAGGTTTTCCATTACAGTGCTAACTGAATTTTTTAAATCGCTTATAACACCAACGTCAACAAGTTTTTCTCGGTACTTAGGATTATTAAACATTTCCGTTAGATATGATATATACTCGTCTGCTTTTTCTCGTTCGTCTTTGTCTGCGTGTTTTTTATCTATCCATTCGCTTAACTCTAAAGCTTCTCCTTCTAAATTAAATTTTATGCCTTTTAATTTGGTAGATACATCAGCTTCTATTATTTTTCTTAATCCTATAGCCAATTCAGGATTAGATGTTATAAGCTTATTAACAATAGCGTGATTAATTTCATGTTCGGTAACGCCCGCTTTAAATTCGCTTAAATTTATTATAATTTCATTTGACTTTGGAAGAAATAATCCTTTATCTCCTTCAAGACCTTGATCTACAACTTTATATTTAAAGTCATTGCCTAATATATTAGACTCACCTACATTTTCTAATGTTTTATTGACAACTGATCTTACTCTAGTAATAGACTGATCGTACTTATTTATAACAGCTCTAGCCTGAGCCGCATCTGTAAAATCACTATTTCTTTTACTAGGATCTGTACTTAACCAGTTTTGAGCAGCATCTCGTTGAGTTCTAATCTGAGACATGTTCAAATCGTTATACCCTTTGTCAGCCATAGCTAAAACACTTTCAGTTTGATAATACTTATCTAAAGTATTATTGTACTCAACCTCAGTCATTTTACCTTTATTCTGAGCTCTTAACGCATTTTCTAATTCTAATTCACCTTTATATTGATTGTTAAAATTTCTAACAGTAGATATTGCTCTAAGATCTTTAGGTCTCATGTGAGTAACTCCTATAGCAGAAAATACAGCAGCATTAACAAAGTATCTTTCTAAAACGTCTACATCATTGCCATCAGCATCTTCTACAAAACTTTTCTTAAGTAGGTTAAGTAAATCTTTATCGGTAGTAGCTGCTTTATACATATCTTCAACAACTAAAGCAACCTCTGAAGATGTAGCACCACCAATTCCACCTCCTACAACTTTATTAAATATAGGATTTATTACAGCTTGATTTCTATAACTTAATACTTTAGGGCTTAATTTAAAGGGCAACGCTTTAAATCCTGCACCACCTAATGCAAAACCAGCTCCAGCTCCAGTTGCAGATTCACCGCCGGTTACTCCTTTAAATTTAATCTCTTCAACTATAGCATCGAACACTAAGCCTTTTGCTTTATTTAAAGTACTTCCACTTCTTTTTAATTGGTTTATTCTATTAGCCCAAGTAATAGCTTTCCAGCCATTAGCAGTTTGTACCATTGTTTTAGCAGTTCCTAAAACACCTCCGGTTATTGCGTTAGCTACAGCAAACTTAGCTAATTCAGGTACAAAATAACCAACGCCTTCTGCAACTTGCATCCCAAAAGTTCTTTCAAAATTCTTTTTTTGAGCTTCAGTTGTTTCTATGCCTAAATCCGAAAATACATTTTCTGTAACATCTAATAAATCCCTCTGCGTTTGGGGGTAAATATCTTCAATAACATCTCCAAAGGTAGCTTTTAAAGCTGTTTTTTCAAACTGCGAAAGTAAACCAGTACCTTTTTTTTCAACAGATCCAGGGTCAATGTCGTATAAATACAATTCGTCTAAAGCTTGTTGTTTGATGTTAAGAGCCCTACGACGATTGTTGTAATTGTCGAACATATCGTTGCTAATGCTTTGAGCTAACTGCCCATCTTCTCCTACAGCTACATCGAATATTTCTAAGTCTGTACCTGCGTTTCTGAGCTTCATTAGTTGTTCAAAAGTATACTCTCGCTGTATGCCGTCGCCTCTGCCAGGCTTTGAAACTAATGTTACTTTATTCTGTAACTCCTCATTGAGTTCTTGGATTTCAATAGTATTTCCTATCCATGAAGATTTTAGCTTTTCTTTAGTAGTAGGTAAAGATTTTATTAAATCTTTTACTTCATCAGAATAATCTGCTGTTTCTTTGCCCTCTAACTCATATTGAATAAGCTCTGGCTGCGTTAATTGTTTTCCAGTGTTAATATCCGAAAGACCGGTGGTTCCCTTTTTATAATTGTCTCTAGCAACACCTACTTTTTCCTCAAGATCTATTATATTTTGAGCATTAGCCATTCTTTGTTTATAATCTTCGCCTTCAAATATTTTATTAGCATTTGCAAGATTTTGTCTAGCAACTATAAGTTCTTGCTGAGGCTTAGTCATTTTGTCAAAGCTATTGTTAATAGAAGTAGCTACAAAAGCGTCTGGATCCTTTAGTCTTTTAACAGCTATGCTGTTTTTATTATTTATTTCAGTTATTTCAGCTTGCTTTAAATCATTAACGGTATTAAAAGCTATTGCATCTATTTGTTCGCTGTCTAATAAAGTTTCGCCCGGCTGGCTTGCAAAATAATTGTTAATAGCTTCGGAAGTTAGCATAGTTAGCTTGCCTTCTTTATCCATCTCGCTTACATTTTGACCAGGTAATTTATCTTCTAATTGAAAAACATCTCTTTCCACGAAAGTTTTCGCAATAGTGTTAGCTCTGCCCGCTTGAAATCTTGTTTCTTTTTTAACCTCTTCAGGAAGACTAGCAAACTTTATAGTTTCAGTAATAGGGTCTGATCCCTCTATAACTGCTAAATCATCACCTTCAAGAGGCTCTATTGATACCGAAGAACCATCTTCCGAGGGTAATTCCGTATCTTGTGCTGGTAGTATTTCCGATACTACATCCGCACTCTTTGCAGCATCTGGGAGAAAACCCGGTTTTCCTATTATATTGTTTTGTTGCTCAACAGGCCCTTCTATGGGATCCTCTGCTAAACTCATTAAATCTCCTGAAACAAATACTATTTCAAGTCCTTTAGCGTCTGCATCGTTTAAACCTGCTTCACGCTCTTCAATTGAGTTATATATAACGGTATTACCGTCAATTAAATATTCAAACATATTAATTTAATTTTTGTATTTGTTAAGTATATTAGCAACCATTTTTTCTGCTTCAGTTCTCTTTTTTCCTCCAAAATATTGGGTGCTAACTAACTTAGATAGCGCATTGAATCCGTCCGTAGAATTATATGAAAATTCTTTTGTTATAGAAGGAGCTACTCCACCTGCGCCAATTTCTGCATTTGGGTCTTCTCCTAAATTAACTGTAAAGCCAGTAGGATTAAAATCTACGCTAGTGATATTCTGATTATCAAGTTTAGCCGCGCTGCTTAAGTCGAATGAGTTTTTAAGAGCAACTAGTTTGTCAACACCCTCTTGAGCAAAATAATCGTTAGTCCTACGATCATAAGCTAATCTATCTCTTTGGGCTTCACTAATTTTTGAAGTACTTTGTTTGGGAGGGTTATAAGATTTTTCGTTTAACTTTCTAAAGTAACCAGCAGTAGCATCGCCATCTTTTACTTCTTGTATTTTAGTACCGGCAAAAAATATAGCGTCGCTAGTTTCTTTTACTTTCTTTTTTTGTTCTTCATCAGTCATAGATCGCCAAGAATTAGCGTCTGCATCAATATTGAACATGTCCAAATAATAATTCTGCAGTTGTTTGTTACCATCCGCTGCTTGAATTTTAGCTAAGTTTTTTTCTGATAATTCTTCCCTAATAGCATTTACTCGTTCAACATTCAAATTTTGTTTTTCATAAGAAGTAAGTTGACCTAAGCTATTGGGTTCGCCTTTAGTAAGAACAGTTTCTCCTTCTACAATGTTGGGCAGAAAGTTACCTTTTTTATCATAAAGCATAGCTGCTTGACTAGTTCCCATCTCATTAACTGGATTTTTAGCCTGTATAGTTAAATTTTGCATTCTTTCTGGAAAATCTTGAGCATTGATTTCAAAATACTTACCAGCTTTATTTTTTGCCCAAGCAACCATACTTCCATCTCCTTTATACTTTAGCCCCGCCTGATATCCTGGAGCTCCCCCAAAACCATTGAATAAAGCTTCAGACTCAGTCGTTGTTCCATCAGCATTTTCTTTTAAGAATATTTCAGTACCTGCTTGCTGAAAGTTTTTTACCATTTCAGGTAAATCCGCAGTAGCTCCAATAGCGGTTTTAGCTAATTCATTATATGTAGCTATTTTCATCCGCTCTTGGGCTAAACTCTCCGAAAGTGCAGGGTCGTTATTCCCTTGCATCTGAGCTTTTTTAATTGCATATATTCTTTCAAGAGTGGCATTATTACCTATTACCATTTGCTGGCGCATAGAGTCTGACATACCAGCTAGTCCCTTATTGAATAGCGACGCATCAGCAGCTTGCTCGTTAGATAATTTAATCATGTTTTGATTAAACTGTTTTCTTTCTAACTCTCGTTTTTCTCGTTCTCTTTTTTGATTAGCACCAAATTTAGCTACTCCCTGCGCTATAGCTCCCGTAGCCTGCGCTATAGCTTGAGGTATTATTTCGCCGGAACGATCTTGTATTATTTGTGGATTTCTATAACTCATTTTATTTATTTTTTAAGGAAACACTATATCTTCTGTTACAGCTCTATTGTCTAAAAAATTGCCAGCAGGATCAGATATAGGAGTAAATCCTTCAGATTGTACAGGGGTAACTCCCGTAGCTGTATCAAGAGGTCCTCTTCCAAATCCTCCAGCACCAATTACTGCCCCAGCCATATTACCAACACCGCTTATTATGGCTCCTGTGCTAGCTGCTTGAGCTGCATTAGCATTAGCTTGATTTGCGCTAGCCTGTGTAAGGCCCGCAGCCATTCTATCAAGGGTAGCTTGATCCCTTCCTTCTTGTGCTTGAAATTTAAAAGCTTCACCTTGTGCTTGCGCCATTTGAGCTCTACCTCCTTCAGATATTTGTATTCCTTGTATTCTAGCTTTTTCAGCCATTTGTTTAGCCTGTAAATCGGCTTCACCCTGCGCAGCTAACTTTTCGTTTTGAGCTTCTTGTTGCTCTATGTTAGCAGCAACATCTTTCTTACTTCTAGCCGCGGCATTTGCTAAAGCAGTGGCGCCACCGGCACTAGCTCCTGTAGCTTGTAATGTATCTAGAGTTGCAGCTAAAGCTAAATCAGTTTGTTCCATTTGAATTTCAGCTGCGCTCGTAGCTACTCCTAAATCTGCATAAGGATTAGACATTTCCCCACTAAGATCAGTAGCTAATCCAGCTAAAGATTTAACATCAGAATAAGGATTTATAACATCTTGCCTATTTTTTTCAAAAGCATTTATAGCCCCTTGAATTCTTCTCTTTTCGGCAGCGGCCGCTCTAGCTTGCTTTTTGGCTTTTCTTCCGCCAAATATTCCGCCGATTATACTGGTTGCCGCACCTATCCCAGCGGCTACAATCATTCCTGACATAACTTTTCTTTTTTATTATATTCTTCCATTGTAAAGGAAAAGAAATTATTCTCCACCTCTTCTATATTTCTAGTATCTGTAGGATTTGCTATTATGTTTATCCAAACACAATCTTCCACACATTTAATTAATCTTTTAGTTCCTTTTAAGGAGTACGACCAACAAGGGGCTACATGTTCTACAGTTTCATTGTCAGCCTGTACTATTACTTTTCCAGAAAGAAGAAACCAAAAATGATTCGTATGATGTATAGCACTTATAACCATAGTATCAGCTTTCATTTTCATTTGTCGCATGTATAATCCGTCGGTAAAATTATTAGTTATTGGAAATTCTTCATTATTAACTAAATTTTTACCATCTCCATAAACACCCTCTTCATTGCTTTCTATAAGCACATTCTGTAATACTTCTAATTGTTTTATAAAATTTTTTGATAATTCATTATTCATTTAATTTGATTTAAGATGATTGCACAAAAGTTGTGCTTACTGCAAATAATTCTTTTTTAGCCACTTGATTATTAGTTACCTGCATTTTTACTTCTCCAAAAAACCCTTTTAGTCCCGATGATGAAGATCCCCAAATAATCTCCCCGTTTTGGGGAGGAGTAGAATTGCATAAATCAGCATAATACTTATCTTCTTTAAGTTTAAAATTATTTACTAATAAAGAATTTTGCATTTCTTGTAAAGAGGTTGCAAATGTAGCTTGAGTAATGGGGGTAGCGGTATCGGTATTAGTTATAAAGCTTGACATGTACCAACCTGAATCCCCTTCATAATTTATTGTTTGAAAATTTTTAACTGTAGAAGGAGCTCCGTTAAACACAAAAGTAACATTGGAGTCATATACTGCGCCATAAAATTTTGCTCTTTCTGTAGTACCAGGTGCTAAAACATAATGTTCATATAATTTTCCGCTATAAGCAGTAAAGTAATTATTATTTAAACTAATTATTTTATTGGGAGAATAGTCATAAAAACTAACCCATCCTTTAACAGTATCATCAAATACTAAAGTATCGGTTGATACAGGATCCCGAGGATCTTTTCCTTGCGAAGTGACGGAAAGAACATATTGCTTATTGTGAGAATCCCATCCACCTTTTATACCTCTATCTGCAGTAGCTGTAGAAAGCTTGTCTCTAAAATAATCGGTCATGCCATAGTTTGATATAACGGTTATACCGTCCATCGATAATCTGCACACCACATTTTGATCTTTGTCTGTAAAGTATTTTCTATAGCCATTAACCGCAAAAGATTCAGGATCTGTGCTAATACCATATTCCCCCGCAAAAGCAACGTTTTGTCCTATTACTAAATTACGACTAGTAACACTAGCATTACCTTCTGCAGAATAAATAGCGTCCTTGTCTATTAGGGACTTACTAACTTTGCTTTCTTGAAATATAATAAGGTTAGTATCTTCCGCGTATAAAAGCTGTATGGAGCCATTAGATGGATCTACTGTCCTTGTTATGTCTTCACCTACACTGAATTGATTAGTTGCGTTAAAACCAGTTCTAGAATTAAATATTCCCGAATGTATTAATCCGCTGAATTTATGAGACTGCTTAGGTTCATCTTCTACTAAATAAGCCTTTACCCCAAAATCTACAGAAGTGTTATTGTAACCTCCGGTTATTCTAGACTCCTCTATAAGCCAGTCACTGGAATCGTCTGCATCGTAAGCCTGCGGTATCTGATCAAAATTGATAATCTTACCAAAAATTATAGGGGTACCCGCAGGAGGTGGGTAAATAAAAACATCTTTTACTTTGAATAAAACATCAGAAATAATTTCTGTTATATAGCTAATAAAAACAACAGGATCTCCTAAATTATTAATATAGCTTATAGTAACTTGTTGCCCAACATTAACAAAGCCATCTGTTAAAGTAGCAGTGTTTTGTACTTCAATACCGGCTCCGGTAAGGGTAACTAATTCAAAAGGAACACCCGGACTTTCTTCAGCCCCTGGAAGTACTTTGGTTATACTCTTGATTTTTTTTAACCAGAATGTATTAAAATATTTAAGTTCTATATTTGCTGCCATTATTAAACGATTTCGGTTAGTCTAGTTAATCCTGCATACGAGTTAGAAATGGATCCAGTAGGCATTGTGTTAACTCCCGCGTTGGGATCTTGATTGAATAATCTTACCCCGTCAGCACTGCTTAACTTTGTTGAAAATGTTACATTAGAAACAGAATTACCACCAAAGTCTATGAGAGGAGGATATATAGCCGTGGCATAGTTTAAATTAAGTTCCATGCCTATATTCACGGGATCGGGTATGTAAGGCACTAACATATTAGGATCTGTAAAAAATTGATTAACATATTCAGGATAGGGCGTTTCGGCATATAAGATATTTGCATTGTTAATAGGGTCCGTATTTGGGTATGTACTTGAAGGATCAGATCTAAAATACTGATATTCATTATTTGAGCCTTTAAAACTAGCTGCTGCTATATTAACATTTGCCCAAGGAATACATTCGGGATAATGTAAATCATCAGAATTTACCCATGCGCCTACTGGCGTATTATTATTTCCTAAAAGTTGCTCGAGATCTTCTATTATAAAAACATACTCAATTGCTTGAGCATTTTGTGACATTTGAAGAAAATCAAAAGCTCTCAAAGTTTGAGCAAATTTTTTATCCCCCTGACTTTCTACATCGTCCCCATTAACTATGAAAGGACCGCCTAAGTAATTTGGTTCATTGTACAAAGGAGACTGTATTCCCGTATTTCCAATAAGACCTGATTTATTATACTCAATAACTCTAGGAACCAAAGTCCATTCGCCACGATTTCCTGTATTAT
>Ga0181412_1000896_pt1 | contig 11936 bp, 10 predicted proteins | sample 35SPOviralmetaG_FD_130113 | JGI IMG/M metagenome (GOLD analysis project Ga0181412, IMG submission 130113) | Marine viral communities from the oligotrophic San Pedro Time Series (SPOT) site, San Pedro Channel, CA, USA - 35 SPOT_SRF_2012-08-15 | ecosystem: Environmental > Aquatic > Marine > Strait... | reverse complement strand
TACAACAAACACCAACACCACTAGATAGTGGTATGATTCATAAAGATTGGTTTAAGATTGATAGATACAGAAAAGATGAGGCTACAGTAAACTTTGTTATTGACCCTGCATATACTGCAAATCAAAAGAATGACCCATCAGCACTACTAGCATATACCTATCAAGATAACAAATGGCAGATAGTAGATTGTATTAATGTACACAAAGAATTTCCAGAACTTGTTAAATTCATTCCTCAATGGGTAAAAAAGAATGGATATACTACAAAAAGCCGAATATTTGTTGAACCTAAAGCATCAGGTAAATCTATTGTGCAAACATTAGTTAGAGAAACAGGGCTTAATGTTAAAGAAGATAAACCACCAACAAAAGACAAAGTAGCGAGAGTTAGTGATATTAGTGCATCACTTGAGAGTGGTAGAGTTAGTTTACTTAATGGAGATTGGAATAGAGAGTTTCTCGACCAACTTACTAGGTTTCCCGCAGCAAAACATGATGATATGGTAGATTGTTTAGTTATGGCTGTAAATAAGGAAATATGGGGTGGTGGAGGTAAGGTAGTTTACTTTAATTAAACTTTTTTTCAGTTTGTTTAAAAATTGTGAAAATATTTCATAGTATGTTTACTATTTTTGCCTAGTTTTGAGTAATTCTAAAAAAATTATCAGAAAATTATGAAAAATACGGAAATATCTTACATAAACAATATGCACAAAGAAATTGTTGAGTTAAGCCTAAGAAAGGTTAAGAAAGTAATGTATTTTGCAACTGAAGATGTTGGAGAGGGCAAGTATCAAGACTTTTTACATATAATGAATTCAGTTTATTTATATTCTAACAATTTTTACGATAATATGGTAGAAAGGAAAAATGATGGTGCTTTGCTAGAAGAATTTTTGTTTTTAATACCAAATATGGTTTTTTATACTTCTATTGGGTATTTAACAGCATTGAAAAATGGAGATAATGATTGTTTAATGAGAAGTAGTTTGGAGGAAATAGGCGCTTATTGCGAAAATGCAACAGGTGAACTTGCAGATATTCTTATAGATGAAAAAGAGAGTAAAAAAATAATTCAAGATATTTCAGGTTTAGAATTGACTAAAAATTAATAGATATGGTACAAATTAAAATTCAAGACAAAAGTTATGACATTCCAACTGAATGGAAAGATATAACACTTAGATATTGGTGTGGTTTATATTCAATCATCAATCAGTACAACAAAAGAGATGATGAGGGTAATGTTATTGAGGCAGAACACTCACAAGTAGAATTATTGAAGATGAATAGAGATATTTTTATATATCTTACTGGTGTTAGTGCTAATGAGATGAATATGCTAGATGTTGATAGTGTAAACGCTGCAGTAGCAACATTCTCACAAACATTAGAAGAGTATAAGCCAAAAGGAATAGATAAATTTGAATTTGAGGGTGAGGAGTATCTATTTCCAAAAGAATTTCTAAGAAGAAACACATTTGGAGATTATATTGAATCAACTCACTTAGAGAGTACAATAGAAATAATGAAACATGGGAGGTTTGATGTATTACCAGAACAAATGGCAATACTTTGCAGAAGGGCTGATGAGGAATATGATGATGATGCAATACCTGCTAAAACTGAAAAGTTTAAAGAATTGACAATGGACTTCGTATGGGAGTTCAGTTTTTTTTTGACAATGCAAAGCGTAAAATTAACAAGGACTTTCCAAATGTTTTTGGGGAAAACAGAGGAAGAAGTGGAGGAGGCAAAAATAGAGTTTCTACAGTTGGACTCTACAACAAGTTCATAAAGCCTTATGGTTGGCTTAATAGTTTATATATGGTTGCAGAAAAGGGGATATTTAGAGTGAATGGTGAAAACGACATAGATAGTGTGAAGAAAACAGACTTATACAAGGTTTTAACTTATTTAAGTTGGAATACTGCTAAAAATGACTATGAAATTGCTGTTCAGGAGAAAATACATAATAAAAATAATATAACATTGTAATAATGGCAATAACAAGATTAACAGACATAATAACAGTATTTGACAGCAAATGGACTTATGGTGATGTGAAATTTGGTTACGAAAGTGAAGTAAACCAAGACCATGACACTCAGTACCCATTAATGCTAGTTGAACCACCTGAATCAACTATACCTGTAGTATATAATGGTAGAGAGGAATATACATTTGAAATAAACTTCTATAATTTATACTCTCAAGCAGCACAATCAGTAGTTACACTTCAAAAGAGATGGGATAATTTACAAGATTTGGCTAATGAGTGGCTAGACATGGTGCTTAAAAATTATCAAGATGTAAGTGTAGAAGCATACTTAGAAGATGAGAGTATTGCTATAGAGAGAGTTAAAGAGGTAGCAAACGATAGATTGGTTCAAATAAAACTAACATTCACTATGAGTGCGTTTACTAAATGTTTCAGACCTGTATCTCACTACCCATCAGATTATTCTGATTTAAAAGTATGGTTAAAGTCAGATAGTGGTGTTACATTTGATATAGCATCTAAAAGAGTGAGTGCTTGGGCTGACCAATCAGGTAATAGCAGTAATGTTGCTCAGGCTACAGCAGCGAATCAACCACTAAGATATGGATATGATGGTATTAATGATAAAGCATATTTAGATTTTGATGGTACTAATGATGATTTTGTTTCAGGAAGTAACTTACCTATTACAACAGACTTTACAATATTTGAAGTAAGTAAAATTAATCAATTAAATGATGTTGTGTTTGGATGGTATAGGTCAAATGCTGCTATACTTATAGGTTCTGGTGCTGGTGGTTTTATAACTGCTTCAGTAAGTGATGGAACTAATACAATAACAGCAACCACTTCTGGACATCTTAACGCTCTTCCTCATATATCAATATTAAAAAAACATAACAAAAGAATAGATTTAGAGTATTACGACTTTGAAAACTCTAAAACTGCAACTGACCAGAACTCAAGTTTTGATAATACTTTTGCTTTTAATACTGCACCATTTAATGTTGGTTCTTATAATGGTGGAAAATATTTGGATGGACAATTAAACGAATTAATAATTTTTAACAGAGCCTTGAGTGATGCTGAAATTGCTGAAGTAAGAGGCTACTTAAATTTAAAATATAAAATATATTAAGATATGGCAGTAGGAATAAACGGAAGTGCAGATTGGCAAATACAACCATTAGATAGTTCCAATAGTTCAAACTTAGCAGGTTCTTTTTGGGATTACAGATTTAATTATCTTAAAAGTGCAAATGACCCATTAAGGTATCAAGTTATTTGGACTAATGGCACACAAGTTAATGAAGGGTTAGAGCCTTCTGCTGCTAATTTTACAGGGTTACCTTCTTCAGCAACAAATGGTAATGGTGATTTGATTGCTGTTACTTTTAAAGTTGAGGCAAGTGTTGGTGATGGGTATTGGGAAGAATTAGCGAGTATTAAAAAAACAAGAGATATAGCAAACAGGAAATATAATAATGGTAGTCAGCCTGATGGTCATAGGTTTACAGTAGATATTAGTCAATTAGTTTCAGGTGAACTTTCTTATAGTTTATGTCCAATAAATAAGGGGACTTGGCAGAGTCCTTATTATGGAGGTATGAATGGTGGATTAACAATGCAAGATAATGTTCTTTCTGGTACTTCTGCAATGGGGAGTCCAATAAGCGATTATAATGTTTCTAGGAACGGAACTTTTAGGGCAATAAAAGTAACTCCATTCTATGAAGTAATAGATGGTAATGGTGATATTGTAAGTGCAGGAAATGGAATCGCATCAAACATTATTACTGTTATAAACTCAGTAAATCAATTTGAGAAAGATAGTTTGTATTATAACACAATTGGCACTACAGGTGGTTATCTAATGACTGATGAGCCATCTTCTAGTATAAGAAATAGTTTTAAATTTCTGTCAAGATGTAAAAACACAAGCACATCATCAACTATTCCATTTAAAAAACCTATAAGAGTAGATGAAGAGGCTGAATTTTTACAGTTCTTTATGTTTGAAGGAGATTCAGACAATATAGGTGGTTCTGGAAATAACTCTGTAGGCTCTATTGGGTTAAAGATAGAAACATTTTTAGCAGATGGAAGTGCAGAAAACACTTTCTATGTAAGAGAATTTGAAGATAATGCTACATTAACGAGTTCTACACATTGGGCTGCTATCCAAGAATTAATGTTTATTCAAAACATATCTCCATCTTTTATTAATAATACTGCAGCAACAAAAACAACACCTTCTGCTGGTTCGTTTCCATATTGGAATACTTACTCAAGTAATAAAATAACAACATCAACTTCTCACTATAGAGTTAGTATATCTAAGTTTGCATTAAATAACTTTGCAGAAAGAAGATGTAGTGAATATAGATACTACAACATAGACAGAGAAGATGAGAAAATACCTTATGATTTTGTTAGATTTCATTGGTTAAACTCTGTTGGTGGAATTGATAGTTATACTGCAAAGAGAGATGTGGTTGAAGGATTGACAATAAGCAGAGATGTAATTGAAAGAAAAAGTGGTGATAGAACTTGGTATCAGGGTGATGAAAATCAAGATTCATCAATAAGCACTAGTTCTTATATTTCAGATACAATGAGAGGTGGAGATATATACAAAGGAGGTAGAGAGGTTTCTAATGTAAATGCAGAAAGAAATCAAAGTGTTTATACAGAGCCATTAAATAAAAGTGTAGCAAAATGGTTAGAAGAAATGATACTATCACCTAATGTTTGGACAGAGATGGACACAGAGGCTACAGAAATGGGTAATTTAAGAAACCCATACTTACGACCATCTACCAAAGAGTACATACCAGTTATAATTACAAATAGTGATGTTGAAACTGTTAATCAAGCAGAAGGTTTAGTTAAATTTAATATTGAATATACTTTAGCACATAAAGTAATAACACAAAGAAACTAATATATGTCGGTAAAAATAGAGATATTAGATTATAAGTATGGAGATAGTCCGAGTATAGTTGATGTAGATTCAGGAAATCCTCAATCAGGGTGGACATCATTATCAGTTAAATCAGCAAAATTTGCAGGAGATGGAACTAATAGTGTAAAATACTACGAGAATATATCTTCTAGTATAATAGCAGGAAAAACATATAATATAAGCCTTGAAATAACAAACTATAGTGGTACAGGTAATATTGGATTTTCACAAAGTGATTCTAGTTCAACTGCACTTGGTATAAGTAGTTCTGCTAGAATATCATCAAATGGTACTGTGAGTGAAACATTTACAGCAGTTGCTTCAGGTCAAATTAGAGTTTTCAGTAGAGGTACTGTAACTAATGCAGTTATGAAAAATATATCTGTAATTGACACAGATGGTATAGATTGGGATAATAGTGTAGTTGGAGAGTTAGATGTAACTGACCATTCTGACTTTCCATTAGCAATGACATTCCAAATATCAGATATTAAAGATTTAACCTCAACAAGTGGTGATTACAGTAAGACATTTAAAATACCTGCTACAAAGAATAATAATAAGTTATTAAAAAACCCTTACATTCCAAATATAGATACTGAAGTAAATATTACTGAAAATAAAAAATGCAGAATACTTGTTAATAATCTTTTTTCTATCGTTGGATTAATAAAAATTACAGGAGTAAGTGGATATGGAGAAACACCATCTCATTATGATTGTGTGTTTTTTGGTAGTAATCTAAGTTGGGCTGATGATATGTCTAATTTATATATGCATGAATTAGATTGGGGAAGTAATAGTGAGGGTTTAGAGTACAATAAAACAAAAATTATGGCTACTTGGCAGCATAAAGATTGTGATGCTGCTTCTACTGCTTCAGACCCTCCAATAGTATATCCAGTAACATCTTATGGTGAATTTAATACTGAAGGAGAGCAAAAAACAATACAACTTTTAGATACTTTTTATGGTGCTGGTACTACTAGTTCTGCTAAAGTAGGATATTATGGCTATGATAATGGAGGTTATTTATATGGAACTCCTAGACCATCCCCAGATTGGCGACCTGCAGTATTTGTTAAAACCACATTAGAAAAGATATTTAGTAAAGTTGGTTATCAGATAAGTTCAAATTTTATGGAAACAGATATGTTTAAAAAATTGGTATGGTTATTACCTAATTTTAAATATAATAATTCTGAAAAAAAGTATGATGATTTTTCTGTAGAGAGTAATTTTACAAACACGATAGTCTTAGATACAACAGTTTATGATGGTGGTGTTTCATCTGTTGTAGAAGATGATGGTATTACTGAGTCATTTTATGGAGGCGCTGTTACTTTTAATGATGGAGATATTTGTTATATTGGCGACCCAACTGCTTCTGGTACTGAAGGAACGAAACTTATACCATTAAGTACCGACAGACTTAATATAACTTTAGATGAAGGTTCTTATGTAGATACAACTAATGATTATGTAACGATAGGAGAGTATGGTTATCATAATATAGAATTAACTGGAATGGAGTCAAGAGCAGCAATTATATGGAGCAATACTTCTGTTAATAATGGTGTTGAAGAAGCAGAAATATGTATAAATGTTGATTTAAATACTGTGGGTCAGTCAAGTTGGAAAACAATAAATAGAACTTCTATTAAAATTAATCCTACTAGAATTTCTAGTGGGGCTAATACATCTAATGCAAGTAACAGTCTTAAGACTGATTTTGAATTATTACCAAGCGTTAATATTGATAGTAGATGGTTAAATAAAGGAGATAAAATAAGACTGACAGTAGGATTTAGATTTAATGATATGGTTTCTGGTTCAGGTATAAATAATCAAGATTTTACTGTTAATCTTTATACTCGTGCTGCAGGTTTTAATGCATTTAATATTACTCTTAATTCTGAAGTGGTTGATTATGGTCAGACTTATGATTTAAAAGATGTAATTAATAAAGACTACAAAAGTCTTGATTTTGTGAAAGGTGTTGCACACGCATTTAACCTTAAAATGACTACTAATGAAGTAACAAAAGTTGTGAATATAGAACCATTTAACTCTTTTTATAAGGATTATGCTGAAGCAATAGATTGGACTTACAAATTAGATAGAAGCAAACAGATAGATGATAAATGGATTAAAAGTGATGTAAAAAGAGATATTCTTTTTAAATACAAGTCAGACAGCAACGACAAGAAAGTTGAGGCTAGAGGTGAGCAATGGTTTGGTGGAATAAAAGATGAACATCCATATAGAGAAACACTACCCTCTACGTTTGAGAAAGGTGAAAGTAAATATGAAAACCCATTCTTTGCAGGAACATATAATACTCAAGACCAAGATAGTTCTCAAGGTAATTATTCTATTTTACCATATTCTGCTTGTTTATGGCAAGAAGTTGCGTTCAACTGGGAAACAAACAGACCAGATAAAGGTTATGAGTTTTTACCAAGATTATTGTATTGGAATAAATACTCACCAACAGGGATGCCAAATCCATTTAGTCAATTTGGTATGCGAAAATTTGCTACAGTACAAACTTGGGCTAGTTATATAAGATACCTGAATCCAAATGCTGACTTTGCTGTATCTGGTAGTATAATTTCAAACATATATCCTCAAGCAACATCAATCAATCCAGATGATAGTTCAAGTCCAATATTATCTTATGGTAATGTTAATGTAAGAGATTATGATGATGCAACATTAGCATATACATCTTTTGCATCAGGTAAGGGTTTATTTGAAACATATTATAAGAATATGTTTGAGATGTTAAAATCAAAACCAAGATTAAGAACTGTTTATGTTGATTTGAAAGTAAAAGATATTATTCTTTTGGATTTTACAAAATTAATATATATAGATGGTGTTTATTGGAGAATAAATAAAGTAGTTGATTATCAACCAAACAAAAACCAATCTACAAAGGTGGAATTAATTGAATGGGTTTCTTTAGGTGTATTTGCAGCAACAGCACCATCTTTTGGTGGTAATAGCAATATTGGAGGAGGTACAAACCCTACAACATTATAAAATATGACAGATAAAAAAGAAATATCAAGTAGAGGTATAGCACAGCAAAGTGGATTAGATGTATTTTCTAGTATAACAACTTATAATGGGGAATATTTGAATTGGGGTGATGCTTCTGCTTACATTTCTCAACTTGGCTCAGACACAGACTACGCTACAACAGCAGCAGACCCACATACTGATGCTTTAATAAATAGTCCTGCATCTAATATTGGAAGATGGTATAGGTATCATACAAGTGGTGCGCCATATACATCAGTATCAGCACCTACATCAAGTAGTGGTTTTTTTCTATTCTTTGGACAGAAAACTGGTGGATTGCCATCATATAGTGGTATATATCAAAAACTATCTTTAATTGTAGGTAATGAATATCAGGTAGAAATTCAAACTGCTATTAGTGCAGATTCAGGCAGTATTTATGTAGATACATATAAACCTAGTATAGATTCTTATGCACAAACAAGCACTACTAAAATAGATTACCCTATTACTAATACTTCTACTAATATTATCACCACAACATTTACTGCTGAAACTGCTAATGATATTATCCTGATATATTTTACTACAACTGACACATCTTCAGTTAGTGTAGGGGTAACAAATATATCAATAAAAGAAAAGCAAGAATACTTAGTGCCTGTTTATGCTACTGATAATTTTGGTAATGACCATAAGGTATTAAGAAGAAATGCAGATGAAGAAGTATCTAATGATTAAATTTAAAAAGACATTAAAAGAGTTAAAGATTGTTGGTCAAATGCTAAAGGTAGGTTTGCAGAAAGAACTTATTGCACAAAAGCATAATGCTACAGGTAGATTGAGTAGAGGTTTGAATTATAAAGTTAAAGGCAATGTTTTAAATGTAATGTCATCTGTTAGTTATTGGAAGGCTGTTAATAATCCTAAGTTTGCTAAGAGTCCTAATTTTAGAGAAGTTCTTAAATGGGTACAAGCGAAAGGACTTCCAGTAAGTTCTGCTGAGGCAATCTTTAAAAAACTAAGAGGTTTTTATGGTCAGCCTTATGTGTATTGGACAGAGGGTAATAATTTAAGAAGAACAAACTTTGCAGGATATGTGGCAAATAAGTTTAGTAAAGAAGTAGCAAATAAATTAGCACCATCTATAGGTGCAGATGTAGCAAGTATGATTAGAGAAAAAATTAAAAATAATACAAAAGCAAAAGTTAGTTAATATATATTAATATGGCAAATACAGAAAAAATTGTAGTTCAGGTAGTAGTACAAGGTGAGAAGGATTTACAAAAGGTAGGTAAAACAGCAGATAAATCAACTAAGAGTTTTGGTAAGATGGCTGCAGGGGTTGTTTCTGCTACTGCTGCTTTTAACGCTATAAACAAAGCAATAGGTAGTGCAATCAACACCTTTAAGAAATTTGAGTTTGAAATGGCTAAAGTTAAGGCGATTACTGGTTCATCTGAAAAAGATTTTAAAAAATTAACAAATACAGCACAGCAGTTAGGTCGTTCAACATTCTTTACTGCATCTCAAGTTGCAGAATTACAAGTTGCGTATGGTAAATTAGGATTTTCAACTTCTGAAATATTAGATGCACAAGAGGCTACATTAATGTTAGCAACAGCAACGCAATCAGATTTAGGTAGGGCTGCTGTTGTGGCAGGTGCTGCAGTTAGAGGTTTTGCTTTAGATGCTAGTGAAACTCAAAGAGTAGTTGATGTTATGGCTGTATCATTTACAAGTTCTGCATTAGATATTGAAAAATTCCAAACATCCATGACTAAGGTTGCACCTATTGCTTCTGCTGCAGGTATTAGTATAGAAACTACAACAGCAATTATGGGTACGCTTACTGATGCAGGTATTGAGGCATCTATTGCAGGTACATCGTTAAGAAATATATTCTTAAAAATGCAAGACCCAGCATCAGATTTAACTAAAAAATTAGGATTTACAGTTAATAGTAGTGCAGATTTAGAAAGGGCTTTAACTAAATTAAATGATGAAGGGCTTTCTAATGCTGAAATGATGGAACTTGTTGATTTAAGACAGGTGGCTGCTTTTACAACAATGATTAATGGTACTGAAAATGTTTTAAGTCTTACTGATTCTCTTGAAGATGCTAATGGAGAGGCACAAAAGATGGCAGATATTATGGGAGATACTTTAGAGGGTGATATATTAAGGGCTAAATCTGCTTGGGAGGGTCTTGAAATTGCTTTTATAGGTGGTAGTAGTAATATATCAAAGTCTTTGAGGGTTGTTATTAGTGATTGGACAGAGATGATTAGTACTGTAGTTGACAATATGAGAAATACTGAACAGTTAGGTGCAGACTTCTTAACTGACTCATTGAAGAATGTTAAAGAATTTGAAAATGCAGGTAAGGCTGTTCAGAAAATTAACACACAATATAATACAACTTTAAAAACAAGGGCTGAACTTTTACAAGAAGAAATAGATAAGGTTGAAAAAACACAAGAACTTCAGAAACAGGCATTGGCATTTAACATAGAAGAAGGTAAGGGTTTTGGTTTTAGAGCAAAAGCAGCAAGAGATTTTGCAGAGGATTTAACAAAACAGATTGAAGCAAGAGAGTTTGCTTTAAATGATTTGGAAGAAATCTTAGAACAAGAGATAAAATCAGAAAAAAATAAAAATGATAGAGTTCAGTTAGAAAAAGATATTGCAGCAGAAAAAACAAGAAGGGCTAAGGAAAAAGAAAATAAAGAAAAACTAAAAGCAGCAGAAAAAGCAGAAAAAGAAGCATTAGCATTAGAGAATAAAGAATTTAAAGAAAGTCAAGATGCTTTAAAAATAGCGTTACAAGAAGAATTAAATGCAGATAAACAAAATTTAATAGATAAAGTCATAACTCAAGAAGAATTTGATTTAAGAGTATTTGAGGCAGAACAAGCACATCTAGAAAATATGAAGAACCTTAACATTGCTTATGGTGAAGATGTTGCTGCTATTAATGGTGCTATACTAGACAATGATTTAAGAATGATTTCTGACAAGGCTGCTGCAGAGGCTAAGGCTGCTAAAGACAAAGAAGATGCAAGGCAAAAAGAAATAGATGGTGTTGCTCAATTAGGAAATCAACTTATAAACTTAGCAGGAGAGGATGAAAAAATGCAAGGTATTAGAAGGGCAGGTATTGCACTTTCTTCTGCTGCTGCAATAGCAAACAATGTTGAAACACTTTCATTGGCTGCTAAGTCAGTTGCTACACAAGGAACACAGCCATTCCCTAAAAATATAATAGGGATGGTTACTACTCTAGCAACTCTTGTATCTTTATTTGCTAATATTAAAGCAATGAAAAGTGCTTTTGGAGATGGTGGAGTTATAGAAACTTTTGCAAATGGGGGTATGGTACATGGTAAATCACACGCACAAGGTGGTGAGAAGTTTGCAGTAGGAGGTAGAGTAGTTGAGTTAGAAGGTGGTGAGGCTGTTATAAATAAAAGAAGTACAGCAATGTTTGGCAGACAATTATCAGCAATGAACGCTGCAGGAGGTGGTGTTAAGTTTGCAGATGGTGGACTACTTAATATGCCTTCATTTAGCCAACAACAATTCAATGCAATAGGTCAGAATCAAATGATGGGTGCTATGGGAAGTTCTGGTAAAGTAGTAGTAGTTGAAGCAGATATTACTGATAGTCAAAACTCAGTAAGCGTAATACAATCTGAGGCAACAATTTAATAATCAAAAAAAATAAACAAATGTTTGTTGATAAAAAGACTAAGTTAGAGAGATTAGATATATGTAAAAGTTGTAGTTTTTACCGAAACTTTATGTTACTAAAGAAACCTAAAATAGCAAGAGGGGCAAGATGTGCTGATTGCAAGTGCTTCCTAGATGCGAAAACATCTTTAACAAAAGAGTTCTTTGGTAAGTGTCCTCAGAATAAATGGTAAAAAAACATATATG
>Ga0181412_1000885_pt1 | contig 12014 bp, 27 predicted proteins | sample 35SPOviralmetaG_FD_130113 | JGI IMG/M metagenome (GOLD analysis project Ga0181412, IMG submission 130113) | Marine viral communities from the oligotrophic San Pedro Time Series (SPOT) site, San Pedro Channel, CA, USA - 35 SPOT_SRF_2012-08-15 | ecosystem: Environmental > Aquatic > Marine > Strait... | reverse complement strand
CTATAAAATCCCAATATGGGATTTAAACTATCATTAATACTAGGTGGACTCTTGTTAGCAACAGCATCAAGTAGCTTTTGGTATATAGATAGACTCCAAGATCAAATATCAGTTTTAAAAGGCAATCAGATAGCTTTAGAAAGCTCTATAAAACAACAAAACGAATCTATAAAGCAACATCTTACAAAGCAAAAACAAACACAAGAGCAAGTTAATCTTCTAACTGCAAAAAACCAAGAAGCACAAAGAGAAGTTAATAAACTTAAAAACACTTTTGCAAAACATGATCTTGATAATCTTGCACTAGCAAAACCAAAGCTAATAGAAAACATAGTCAATAAAGGAACTAAAAAAGTCAAAGAAGAATTAATAGCATTAACTAATCCTAGCCAATTTGATGATGAAGAATCTAATAATAGTTAGCCTTACCCTTTTCTACTTTACAGCGTGTTCTATGTTGCCAACGCAAACCAAACCTGTTGAAGTAATAACGATTGCAGAGCCGTCCCCTATGTATCATCCACCACTCCCAATAGAGTTATCTATGGCGGATATTGACTGGGAAATTTTAACCCCTCGTATAATGGAAGAGTACCTATCAAACTTACATTCAGGCTCTGCACCTGAAACAGCATATTATTCTTTAACCTCTAAAGATTATGAAAATTTATCTATGAATATGGCAGAGATAAAACGCTATATAAAAGAAACCTTACATATTATTGAATTTTATAGAGAATATGACAAAGTGGATGAGCCTAAAGAAAAGGTGTCAGAAAGCAAATAATTTGATACCATTTAGATTCATTCATTATAGGAGATATTAATATGATGGGAATGATAGGAGAATGGCTAGGTATAATTACAGGTGTTGTATGCGGTGCATCAATCATTTGTGCTTTAACACCTACACCAAAAGATGACGCAATGATAGCTAAGTTATATAAAATCTTAGAATTACTTGCTCTTAATATTGGTAAAGCCAAGCAATAAAACGCTATGTCTAAATCAGTCACACCATTTGTATACAACGCTATACTAGAAAGGGTAATAGATGGAGACACCATAGATGTGACTCTTGATTTAGGCTTTGACGTAAAGTTACACAAACAAAGATGTAGACTCAATGGAATAGATACACCTGAGTCAAGAACTAGAAATTTAGAAGAAAAGGCACTTGGTCTTCAAGCAAAAGAAAGATTAAAACAATTATGTGCTGAAAAATTAGTAATACAATCACATGGAAAGGGAAAATATGGACGAATTCTTGCAACACCTTTTACAAAAGATGGGAAAGATATTTGCCAAGCCCTCGTTAAAGAAGGACACGCAGTTGAATACTGGGGTGGAACAAAAAAAGCAAAAGTTAAAAAAGACGGAACTTGGGGAGAATAATATGAAAATATCACAAGAAGGAATAGCACTTATCAAGAAGTTTGAAGGGTGTAAATTAGAATCTTATAAATGTTCAGCAGGTGTTTGGACTATAGGATATGGTTCAACTAAACTCATAACACAGGGCATGTCTATAACACAGGACGAAGCTGAAAAATTATTAATTAAAGATGTTGCAGTATTTGAAGAAGAAATAGATAAAGCTGTGACTGTGCCATTGTCACAACACCAATTTGATGCACTTGTTTCTTGGACATTTAATCTAGGTGGTGCAAATCTGAATGCATCAACTATGCTTAAAGTTTTAAACAAAGGTGCATATGAAGATGTTCCTGCACAAATTAAAAGATGGAATAAAGCAGGTGGCAAGGTTCTTGAAGGTCTAACTAGAAGGAGATTAGCTGAATCACTATTATTTGAGGGTAATGACTGGGAACACATCTAAAATACAGGAGTAAATCATGAGGATATCAGAAGATAAAATAGATGAAAAATTTGAAGAAGGTCTTTTCTATTTAGATGAAAGAGAGCATATTATTATAAAAAAAGCATTAGCCTTCTATCTTCAAGAGAAAAAATACAAGACACAAAAAGAGTATGATGATTTTTTATTTTTGTATGGAGACCTAAAAAGAACAGAAGAAACACAGGATATAGATAAAGTATGGGGTTAAGTAAAACACAAACAAAAAGACTAGGTTCAATACTTACAATCATGTTTGGTGAAGATATGCCAAGCGAACTTTTAACAAACCTAATAACAGAAGGTTATATAAAAGTTAATGGTGAGAGTTATGATCTTACTGAAAAAGGTCTAGATGAAAAAAACAGACTATGCACATTAGCAGGTTTAAATATTAAGTATTCAAGTGAGAAAAAATCTAATTAACAAAAACTGTTTCTTCTAATTTTTTAAAACCCCACATCTTTTTAAAAGTAAGTTCAGCTTTATCAAAAGGCATTTTTTCTTCTTTATACATTTCTCGTTCAACTGTGTTCATATGATACCATCTATTGAAATTTACAATATATGGTGCTTCATCATCGTAATTAAAATTATTCATAATCTTCCCCCTATTAAAATATACTAGCATAATATACTTCTATAATTACCTTTAAACTCTTCAAGAGCAGATATCATATCTTTAAAATCTTCAGCATCTTTTATTCTTGGTTTCATGTATAAAATTATTGCTAAGACATCACTAGCATTTTTTAAACTGTTTAAATCAACTACACAGCAATATTTTTCTTGTTTATCAAAAAGTTCTATAACATTGGTTCTTGCGTTGTAATGCCAACCACCCCAAACCCAGTTGTTTGGATTATATACTTCTTCTAATTTTCTAATCTTCATTTTTTGACTCCTTGTCATTAACAATTTCATTTAATCTACCAAGCAATATTTTATGTTGTTGGTAATTCAGAATAGATTTTTCATGCATTTCTATTATCTCTTTATGCACTTCTATAATCATATCCTGTAGTTGTTCTGAAACAGGTTTATTTCTGTTTAAGTAATCTTTTATAAAAGTAACTTTACTCATCTTTGTTTTTATCCTCCACCATATTGTTGTGCATGTTTAACCAGTCTATATCTTCTTCAACTTTTATTCCTGCTAAATAAAAAAGCACAGAGCATGTTTCTCTCCACTTTCTATCAATAAATTTATCTAATCTAGAAAATAGTTTTTTCACATTGCACTCCTGTAGTCATTAGCTTGTTCTTCTTCTTTTAGGTTTATATATGCGTTTAGGACACTCTCAGGTGTCTCACCAATCGTTTTATTGAACAGCCTACGCCTTTCTATTATGTTAAGTAATTCATTCTTAGAACGCATATACTCCCACACTTCCATTTCGCCTAGTTCGTCATTCAATTCTTGTACTTGTTCTTTGTTATAAAACATTATGAAACCCCCTGTGATTGTTTCTTAGCAACCCTATAAGAATCACTAGATATTATTTTAGTTTGAAAGCCTTGTTTCTTGAATTTCATGCACTGATCATCAATCATTCCATATTGATTAGAACGCATCCTTTGAAACCAATCCTTGTCGGTTGGTTTCTTAATATATAGATGGAATGTTTTAGCGTTTTGGTTTCCTACTATCTTAGTCATTATTTATCTCCTTCTTGATTTTCAACTTCAATGAATGCTTCTAACAAACATATTAGATTTTCAGCTTCTTCAGTGTTTAAATACCATGCTAATGGTTCGTGATTAGTTCTAATTCTATTATTAGATGTTTTTTTAGTTTCTTCTTGACCTGCAAGTATTCTAAATTCTTTTTTTCCTTTGTAGTTATCATCTAAATATGAAACTATTGCATAGTCATGATATTGTGTATTAGAAGGTGCTTCATTCAAGTCACCTTGTGTATTATCTTTAAAAAAGTGTTGATAACCTTTTCCATTATTGTTTTCAATAAAGGCTTTTTTTATATTAAATATTTTTTGTTTTCTAGTTAATTTCTTCATTTTATTTTTCCTTACTCTGTGAGTATCAATTTATTATGTCCCTAGTATAATCCCAAATTGGAATATGTGCAAGTATTTTTAGAAGGGTAAATCATCTTCTGTATCTTCGTCTATCCAGTTCTGATTTCCTTCATATAATTGCTTTGCATATTCCTGACCTGCTGTTTTCCTAAATCCATATTTTTCAAAAAATTTAAATTCATTTCCGTACTTAGTATGTAGCTGTGCATGATGAAAAACACACAAAGGTATTACTTGATCATCACCTGCTTTTAAAGACCAACCACGCTTTCCATCACTAGGCTTTAATAAATGATGGGCTTGTATAGAACCATTGCAGGACAAGAAACCTGCCCTACTTATAAAGCAAGGCAGTGTTCTAACCCACATAAGATGTTTCTGATTGGTAAGTCTTTTAGACATTAATCTTTATATAACCAATGATTCTTAATAAAATAACCCATAAAATTATATGATTGCCAAATTTTTGTGGTATCACCAATGCTATTTAGTTCTTTATCTAATTCTTTTTGTGTCCTGCAAAACATTGATACTGATAATTGATTGTCTTTATCTAAAATTTCTTTATCACTAAAGTTTTTTCTTTTTTCTTGAATATGTAATCTATGTATTAGTGTTTGCAGTCTTGTATCTTCTAAATATACTTTTTCAGATAATAATATGATTGTACCTTTATCAATATATTTTTTTAAAAGACTTATAACCCTGTTTCGTTTTGCTTGACCTAAGAATTGCAACATAAACATACATACAATAGTAGAAACATTTTTATCAAGGTATTCTATAAGAGCATCTTCTATATCTAAGTTTTCATATACAAATCCATCTCTTCTGTCTTTAAAATTTACAATATCAAAACCAACATAATTTGTGTTTTCAATTTTATCCAAATTATGCAGGTATCTTCCTGTTGAACAGCCCAAATCTAGAACATAACTTTCAGGTTGTGCAAATTCTTTTGTGATACAACTGAAAATTGTATCTAATGTTTCAAAGTTAGGTATAGACAATTTAATATGATTGTCAAAATCTTCTACATTACTAAAATCAAATTTATTATCTTTCATATTTATTATGCACCTCTTCTATTCTTGTTCCCAACCATTCCATAACATTTATTGACATTGACCTTCCAACAGCTTCATATCTTTTAGATGTTGGACAATCTTCTTTTTCTTTTCCCTTATATGGTATTTGTGTATAGTTATCAGGAAATCCTTGAAGTCTTTCTGCTTCAATAGGAGTTACTTGTCTTAACTCTGTTTTTACATCTTTTAATTCTACATATACACATGGTTGTCTATTGCCACCAGTCATTGCTGTAAGCGTTGGGCTAATTTCTTCTTTTTGTATTCTTGCTGTTTTATCAGGACTACTAGTCTCAAAAACAGTAACAGAATATCTATCTGAAGCTGTTAAAGTAAAACTAGAACCATCATTTTTATATGGTTTACCATTACTTTTAGTATGACTATCTCTAATTATGTATGGTTCTTCGTATTCTCTATAAGTGCTTTCTTTAGATTCTTTGGCAATGGTTTTTTTCTTTCTTCTGATCGGTCTAGCATCTTTTGACACCTCTTCTTTGTCAAATAATACTTCTGCAGGATATCGCCAGTCTCTAATATGTCCGACAACGAAGACACGCCTTCTTCTTTGAGGAATTGCTCTTGGATAGCGTTGTGTTCTGACATACTGAGTGTCCAAAACCCTGTAGGCGAACCCATACCCGAGTTGAGCCAATGCTCCGAGAAAGGTAGCAAAGTCTTCTCCTTTGTTAGATGACAAGACTCCAAAGACATTTTCCCAAATAACCCATGTGGGACGGACTCTTTCAATGAGTTTAATAAATTCAAGTGCGAGGTTTCCTCTGTCTTCATCAAGACCTTTCCTAAGTCCTGCAATGCTGAATGTTGCACAGGGAGTTCCTCCCACAAGGACATCTGCGTGACATCCGATTTGTTCTTTTGTAATTTTTGTGAAATCCCCATAATTTTTTACCTCAGGATAATGATATTTTAACACCTCTGACCTAAATTCTTCTATTTCAGCAAATCCTATAGCTTCCCATCCTAATGGATGCCAAGCTACAGAACAGGCTTCAATTCCACTACATATAGAGAGATATTTCATTTAGAAAGGAACTTGATCATCATCAAAGTCTTGGCTTGGTGGAAATATTTCTTCATCAGATGTTTGCTCTTTACTTCTAGTAGAATCTACAAGTCCAACGCTAAGATACTTAGTGCCTTTTTCCTCATTTGTCTGCAACCATCCACCAAATTTTTGACTTGATGTCTGACCACTTCCAAGATCAACTGTAACAGGACCACCAATATCAGGTGGATTACCATTAGTATTAAAGTTTTCATCTTTCAAATATAACAACCCAACAGATTGAACAAGCTCATATTTAGATTTCTCATTTCCATACTTGTCCTTCATTACAGTTTTTAAAATACTGTAGTATTTGTCTTGACCTCTATCATTAGGGTCTTCAGGGTTTTCTTTGTGGTGCATAGACCCTTTCCAAACTACCTTACAGTTATTTTCTTTCCACATAGTGCCTTTACGGTCTTTTTTTACATATTCACCCATTCTATTCTCCTTTAGTAATTAATTTATATTCGTAACCTTTGCTATTCCAAATCTTTCTTTTTTCTATGACTTCTCCATACATGGGAAGCCCGTAAGCTTCCCTGCAGTAGTCTTTTCTCATATTTCTTATAGAAGCTGAGATTGTAGGTTCGCCATAAAACTTACCAACATTCTGTTTAATCATTCCTTGTATATGCCAAAAGCTCATATACTTTCCCTTTCTAAGACATAGGAATACGCAATCATCTATAGTAAGTTTGCTTTTAGGCTTATCTTTAATACTTTGTGGTACTTCTATCATTATGCTACCTCGTAAAGACTAATAAGTTTCTTTAATCTAGTGTGGTTAGTATCATCATCGCTAGTAGATGCTAACGCTACCTGTATGTTTGCTTTATTAGTTGCAAACGATTTCTTGTGTAGAACATTATCAGGGTCTTTCAAATTAGAAGCTAAGATCAAAAGATAATCTTCTATATCGTTAGTTGATAAAGTTTTTCCACCTGTTTTTTCAAAATTAAACTTAGCCTTGTTTTTTGGTGAAAGCGATTTAGATTTTTGGTTATTTCTTTGCATAGCCATTTCTGCATCATCGTCATCTTTCTTTGTTGCAACACCACAAGCCATAAGAAGCGAATATCTTTTTGCATAGCTTAATGCACTTCCATATGCCTGTGGGTCATGTTTAGAAGCAGGTATTGTTACTCTACCTGAAGATAATTTTCCACCATGACCATAAAATATAGTTTCTACACAAGCACCATTATCACAATCATGTGATTCTTGTTGCAAAAGTATTCCATTGTCATTAAGTGGCTTTTTCACAGAATCTATAACCTCTTTTAAAGTAGCATAATCGCTTTTAAAAAATGGGTTGTTTCCATCCTGTACAACATGGTCAATTTCTTGTTGTGCTTTGACCAAAGCATTTACTAATGTATCAGTAGTTGTCATTTTATTCTCCATAAGTCTTTAGCAAATTCAATATCTGATAAACTCCACATCCAATCAGGATTAGGATAGAACTGATCTACTAAAGAATAAATATCATTATTTTGTAAAAGGTTCATCATTGCTGATGCGACCCTGTACACCTCGTTTAATCTCATGTCTATATCGTCTACCTCTAGGGTTATAACCTCTGCTTTCGTTTTGGTTACATAAAGATAATCGGCATAGGCACGATCTTTTTCCAACGCAGTAGCATAAATTGCTATCTGCCTTTGAACTTGTGGTAGTAATTCAGAAGGTTTTCTTGCAGTGGTCTTTATATCCCTAATGCAATTCTCATACTCTAAATCAACATACCCTATAACTGGTATTGGTAGATCATCAAACTCTAGTTCTACCTTTTTTTGATAACTTACAGGCTCACCTAACTCTTCATAAAAGGGTAAGCCAACTTCTAAATACTTTTCTATGTTTTTATATTCTGTTTCTGCTTTGACCTCGTCAAACGTAACGCCTTCTTTTTTATGGTAGTTCATAAGACTCATAAACTCTTTCTGTGCTTCCTTGACGCTGTGCTTCTCTCCTATAGCATGATCTATAACAGTTCCTCTAAGCATTGCAGAGTTGGTGGGTGATTTGTGCTTGGCAAGATACCTAACTATAAAAAGTGGTATGTCTTGCATATAAAGATTAATAGAACTTGCTGAAAGATGCTCTATATCAAATTGGTCAAATGGATTGTTGCTACTCATTGTCAAATCCAAAATACTTGTTTATTTTTGTAATAAGATTTTTATTTACTTTTCTTTTTTCTTTTATATTAGTGATATGACCTTTCCATGAAATAACTTCTCTTTCAGAAGCATTTTCTTCTTTGGCTCTAATAAGTCCAATTTCTGCTGACATAAGTTCCTGCTCTAAATAACTTTCAGATAGTTTTTGTCTAATTATGGAAAGTTCTTCTCTGTTGAATTGAAGTTTAGGTTCTTTCATTTTATGTCCTCATTTTATAGTTTGTTAAAAGTTATAAGGCAGAGTATAATCCAAATTGGTTTTCAATACAATATAAAATATATAAAAGGTAAACGTATGAAATTAAAAAAATATTTAGAAACAAAAGAACTAACACAAGAAAAGTTTATTCAAGAAATGGAAGATCAAACTGGTCATAAATTATCACAAGGTGGTTTATCAAAATATGTTCTTGAATATAGAATTCCTAGAAAGGCAGAAATGGTTGCTATACACGAATATACAAAGGGTGAAGTAGAGCCAAATGATTTCTATCTTTAATCTAACCTACTTCTAAATCGTCAAACCAATTTCCACTAACTGTTTTTTCACTTTCAGTGGTTATCTCTTGCATCTTATAATCTTCGTAATCTAAAAAGCGTTTCTGATTTAACCAAGTAGTGCAGAAGGGAATGAACTTCTTATCTTTCTTTTGAAACTCTATATCATTATTATAACTTTCTAAATAAGTGATCATCTGCTCATGTCTAAACTTCTTCAATATAGCTTTATAAGATTCTTCTGCTTTAGCCTTATTGTCCTTTCTTGGATATAAAGACCAAAAGCTTTTAAAATCAGAATCATAGGCTTTAGTATTATCTTTAGTATTATCTTTTGTGTCTTCTTTAGTATTGGGGGGTGTGGAGACCAGTAGGCTAGGGGTTTGTGGACTAGGGGGGGTGGGGGTCTCTAGACCATGAGGGTGGGTGTCTGTAGACCTAAGGGTCAGGAAGTACCTATTAGATGTATTACCTCCATCATCTTTAAACCTTCTTTGTATTTTTAGAAGACCTAGACTCTCAAACTCTTTTACAATCTTAGCAATATGCTTTGGGTCTTTTAGACCTGCTAACTTTGCAATATGAGTATAACTAGGATAGCAACTATTCTGATCATCACAGTAGTTAGCTAGTAAGATTAAGATTAATCTCTTAGTTGGTGTTTGACCTTCAAATTGAATCTTCAGTGCTTTGTTCAGACATTCTATAGACATAGTTCTTTCCCTCGTTGTTTTTTATTTTGGTTTGTTAAGATAATCATAATTAATATTTAAGTCAATACAAATTGGATTAAGAATTAATTTATTACTCCTTCCATTGATAATCTTCGTGTTCATGTAGTCTTTGTTCAATCGCTTCAAGTAGACACTCTTCCACTTCTTTCCATGTATAAAGTTCACCACTGTATTCTTTTTCATTTATGTTTACGAACTTGTTTCTGTAAAACTCGTATTCATTAATATGATAGAACTCACCCCACTTATCTAAAAGTTTTTTCACCCTTTGTTTAGGTGAGGTTCTTTTCTTAATATATCTTTTAGGCTCAGGTATGGGAGTAGTGCATACAGCTTTAAATGGCTTTAGTCTTTTGCTTAATACTTTTCTAGATAGAGTTCTTTCAAAATCTCTAAACTCAACATTCGCGTCATTCATACTTTTAACCAAATCTTTAATATTAGGTTGATCAGGATGAAGGTGATGTAAAAGCAAACAATACTCAGAAACAAATCTACCATTGTGTCTATCATTAGAAACGCAGTGTGCATATTCATGTAGGAGAACTGCATAAGACCTTCCCCATTCATTGCGAATTAAAATATCATTCATATTAAAAGCCCAACAACTACCACGCCCATTTCTAAATCTTAACTTGACGTTCTTCTTATATATCTTATTAAGTCTTTTGATTACTGCATGACATTGATCTTGTGAAAGATAACTTTCTTTAACCATCCATGACTGAGAATCTTCCCAGTCATAGACTTTTTGTTTTTGTTTATCCCTCATGCTACCTCCAATACTTTGAAGGTTTTGCATGTTTGAATTTTATCCCAAGTAGACCTTTTGATTTTCGTCCAATGGTTTTCTCTGTAAGTGCTAAGAACAGCAGGTCTAATCTTTACCCACTTCCAACCTATTTGACCAACTTGGAAATGATGATAGCCATGAGATAATCTATTAGCCCTTTGAGGGTCATTATAAAATCTTACAATGTCTCTCTTCTTTTTTGCTTCCTTATGTAATGGAAGCTCTTTGTATCTTTTTTTCATTTGATTCTCCTTTTTCAATTTATTAAAAATACTTCGCCCTAATACCATTATAACACATCTTAAACCAAATTGGAATAGTTAATTTATATGGTCATTTTACGTTTTGGATTAATTTGTGATAATATCCGATATGTAATGACTAAAAAAACGACTAGAACCAAATTAACAGAAGAGCTGAAAACACAGTTAAGAACTGAGTTTGTTCAGGGGATAGAGTTAAAATCAGGTGAGAGAAAACATTTTAGCATTGAAGATTTAATCAAAAAGTACAATGTAGCACCTGCTACCCTTTATAGAGCATCACAATCTGAAGCTTGGAAAGCACTTAGAGAACAATACAACATAGAACTTCAAGAAGAATTAAATAAACAAAGAGCAAAAAAACAAGCCAAAGAATCTATTAAGTTTGATGATACTCTTTTATTAAAAGCTAATGAGTTGATTAATCAGGTAACTTTTTATTTAAACATCAATGAAGATGCTATGAACATGGGTGGTAAACCACTTCAACCAACACAGTTTCTATCTTTGTGTAATGCATTACTGACTGCACAAAAGCTAGGTAAGATTTCAATGGGAGAAATAACAGAGAATATCAATGTCAACTCAACAGTCAAAGAAGCAGAAGCCTTCAACTCAATTATGGAATTACTGGACACAGTTAAATCAGAACGCCTTAACAGCGACAGCGACCCATTACACTAATTGGCTTAAAACTGCTCGTATCAAACAATTAGCACCTGAGGGTGAATATCTAATATGGCTTGTGATGGCAGGAAGGGGTTTTGGTAAGACAAGATGTGGTGCAGAAGATATAGCATTATATGCTATGAGAAATGCAAATGTTAATTGTGCTGTAGTTGCTCCTACACATGGTGATCTTAGAAGAGTTTGTTTTGGTGGAGAAAGTGGACTATTGAGTGTTATACCTAAAGAATGCTTTTTAAAATCTAATGATCAGAAAGGATATTCATCTAGTGTCAGTGAAATTAGATTATGGAATGGGTCAAAGATAACAGGCTATGCCGCACAAGAACCTGAAAGGCTTCGTGGACCACAATATCATAGGGCTTGGTGTGATGAAATAGCGTCTTGGAGATATCCTGAAGCTTTTGATCAACTTATGTTTGGTCTAAGATTAGGTGATAATCCACAGTGCGTAATAACAACAACACCAAAGCCAAGCAAACTTATCAAAGATTTAGTATCAAGAAATGATTGCTATGTGACAAGTGGTTCTACATTTGAAAACAAAGCAAACTTAGCTGAGTCTGCATTGAATATGCTTAGAGAAAGATATGAAGGCACAAATTTAGGAAGACAAGAACTGTACGCAGAGATTATTGAGGACTTTGAGGGTGCGTTATGGAACTCTAACTTAATTGATAAAGCAAGAATACATGAAGATAGAGATTTATCACAGATTATAGTTGCAATTGACCCTGCTGTTACAGCTAATGCAAATAGTGATGAAACAGGTATAGTAGTAGTAGGTAAGGACTATAAT
>Ga0181412_1000874_pt1 | contig 12091 bp, 10 predicted proteins | sample 35SPOviralmetaG_FD_130113 | JGI IMG/M metagenome (GOLD analysis project Ga0181412, IMG submission 130113) | Marine viral communities from the oligotrophic San Pedro Time Series (SPOT) site, San Pedro Channel, CA, USA - 35 SPOT_SRF_2012-08-15 | ecosystem: Environmental > Aquatic > Marine > Strait... | reverse complement strand
TTCAGATGAAATATTAAATTCAATTGAAAATTATACAACTATAATAATTTGTAGAAATCCATATAAAAGATTAGTATCTGGATTTTTAGATAAATATAAGCCTAATGGACAGTATAAAAAAAAATGGAAACATCCCGAGATTACTTTTTCTATTTTTGTAAATGAAGTTGTTATCAATTCCAGTATGATCGAACGACACCATTTTTGTCCTCAAACAACAGAACACTATAACGAAGAACATTTAATGAGAGCAAAATATATAAAAGTATTTGATATTGAAAATATCGATTATAAATATATAGAAAAACTTTACAATATTGAAATACCAGATAGTGTTATTAAATTTAAAGGAAGACTTTGGGAAAATGTTCGTGACAAAGATTCTCTATTAACATGGGGCGGTGGTAATGTTTACGATGATGAAATGGAAACATATATCTCATTTAATGTACCTTACACTAACTTTTACACACCTCATATTAAAGAACAAGTTACCACTTACTATAACAAAGACTTTACTTTAGCAAATAAGTTCGGAATAAATTATACAGTATAAGATTTACTACAAACTATGATGTAAGTACTCCTGAATAATTTAAAGAATTTCTTCACTTATATTGATATATTTTTGATGAATAGATATTTTAAATAAATAAATAAATTAAAACTTATAAATTGAAAACAAAAAGATTTTATTATAAGTTGAAATTAAAATATCACAATAAAAAGGTATAAACGCGAATATGTCTCGTGGTGCTGGGCGTGTTTTCACTACGGCTCCTTATTGTTATCTTTATGAGAGCGCCTCACACAGCCAAGAGACATGGGAAGAAATGACATCGCGTGGCGAGAGCGAAACACAAAGAGAATATATTATTCGAGAGAAAGCAAATCAAAGTGGAATGAAAAACTCTTCTCGTGGACGAAAAATGATTCCACCCAATCATTGGCTCAGTGAGGACGACGAAAATACTATGGAAAAGTGGAATACTTTGTCTCGTGTAGATAAGTTGATGATACGGATGAAGTACACTACAGGTAAGTATCGGAAAAAAACTGATAAAGATCGCAAGATGAAACGTGATGAAGATTTTTTTACAACAGAAAAACGGGGAAGACCAGCCAAAATATCCGATGCTATGATGCACATTTTTACAAGCTTGACATCTCTTATTGATATGACGGAATTTACCAAAAAGGACATATACATCGGAATATTATCATTTATTGAATCGAAATATGCTGATTATGTGGAGAAGTTTTTTTTCCCATTGATCGATGCAATGTGGAACGAGTTGACTTCAGCGCCATTGATGGATTTTTCTATGTTATGCAAAAAGCTATTGTCGTCATCAAAGATAATGAATCTTCGGATAAAAGCATTGAATGATATATGGGACCGAACAAAAGGTAATAAAAAAGATAGCAGGCAGCGACGTTTTAAATATCCGACCGGCTATCAAGAATCAGAGGAAAAATGGAATCATATGCAACCAATGGAGCAATTATTTACGATCCATGATTTGGAACTTATGCGATATATTGAATTGGATAAAGATGAGACTACCGATTTTATTGATGATGTATTGATGGATGATAATACTAACGATGAATGCAACATATTGGATGAAGATAAAATTCCTGTGGATGATTTGGAATATGATATCAATCATGCTACTTTCTCGGACGAAGCCACGTTGTCAGATGAAGCTACTATAAATAATCTGATATATGGGTCCGAACAATATATATCGGTATAAAAATTAATAGTCACCATCATAAATCTTATTTAGTAAATCGAATTCTTTAATATGTTTATCTCTTACTTTTTTAATATCATTTTCGATTTCTTTATTAATATTTATTGACAATCTATCATTAATACTATGGTTTTTAGGAAAATGATATGCGCAATATGTTAATGCTTTTTTAAAACCTAGCTCTGGATTTATAACAAATTCAGTATTTTTGGAACAATAATTACAAAATGGTTTATATGGCCATGGAACAGGATCACCATGTTTATCGGCTGAAGTCCATCGGATAGCCATATTTATACTACTATACACTCTTGTGTTTAAATTATAACTCTTAGTTTTTTAGTATAGATAATGTGCTAAATTATGCGTCTAACACGCCTATATAAAAACAGCTAAATTCTCATTATCACCAGTGATCATCACCGGTAAATATCAAATCTCGGAGTATGATTTTCAGCGCACAAAATGGTCCCCTCCGAATAAATGTTGTACAATTGCTGAGACTGTTTGACCTGAAAGTCGATGATGTTATCATGCACCCGTATGGTTAGTGTAACTGCATATAATAGTGAGAGACATCATTAGTACTCGGTATTTTTATCGGAGACAATCGGGAAACTCGGTATTTACGATGCCGGACAGATTTTTCGCAGGATATCTGAAGCCAAAGCAGTTCTGTGTGATGAAAACAAACGGCATTTGTATGATCAGGGTTTTTATAACTCCAATGAATGGGTAATTGGGGATTCGTAGGAAGATATACATAATACTAGCGATAATTCATTGTTATCTAAATTCAACTTTAATCATTGTGACAAAAAAACACAAAGATCACCCGAAATTTATAAAGGGCACCAGACAAACTTATAATACACCAATTTTTAGAAATTAATTTATACAATATATATATATGACTTCAACCAGAAGACATAAGGTTAATGCATCATCACGAAGTCTGGTGCCAACTCAAACTAAGAAATCTCGAAGATCCACCATATCATCAAAAAAATTAAAAAGATCGAAACGACCAAAACATAATAAGGCTGGGTGCTTTTCATGTAAAAAATGCGATGAATGTATGAGAGTAGCAATTGAAAATTACTTTGAAAATGAATATAAAGATTCAAACTTTAATAATTATCCTTTACACCCACCTTCACCAAAAAGAATGGATAGACCTAATTTAAAAATATGTAAACCATTTCCTAGAACAAGAGTAAAAGTACGCAAAGCCGGTATGCCAACAAATACCATTAATAATAGACAGAGACGTAAAAGAGGAGGATTTAGTTTAGCGGCAAGAACAAATAAACATTACCTAAAAAGATGATAGCGATATAAATATATGCACAAGTATTTGTATGATGATTTAGTTGATCATATTTTTAAATTTATAAATTATGAAAATGTGCTGATAGAAATAAAAAGACTGAACGATAACGTCCAAAACTGTTTTTTTCGAACTATAGATAGGACACACTATATAAATGAAGAATATTGTGTCTCTGTAATACTAAGAAAAAGAAGAATATTTAGGAGATGTTGTAGAAGACTAGCATTATATCATAATTTTATAATAACATGTAAACACTATTATAAAAAAGTAAATAAATCCATAAATCTAAACGTAGAGGATAAGATATTTATAAAACAAATTTTAGATAATAAAGATTAAGCTCATATTAAATAAGATATTATATAGTTAAAATTATGGGTCTTTAACGAATACATTATCACATATATTTTTCATTACTTTTTTCTGATCGACATTTAATACACATTTACCAATAATTTCAACATACTCTTCATCATCATCATCGACTAATTGATTAACAGATTTAAGTTGTTTATTACATAGTTTATTAATCATATTGTTAGTATCTTTTTTACTGGTATCTTTTTTCCATGTTTCATTTTTAATATATAAGATCTCTCGTTTTTTGTCACTACAATGGATTGGTCTTTCATGAAGTGGAAGTTTATTCATATTTTCTGTGATTAAGTTTGTAATACCAGATGTGATACCTTCGTTTTTTGTAAGTAAAAGTTGATCAAGGCTGATTTTAATACCGGCAACAAATGATTCTAAACTCATGGCATCTTTGCATTGTTCATTCAAGAAATGGTTAATATTAAAAGTAACATTTCCATTGCCGACTTTTGGTATAAGTTCATTAATATGTTCATCTTTTTTATCGAGCTGTTCATCTTTCTTAGCAATTTGACTTTGTAATGTATCTATAACTAAATTTTGTAAATCAAGCTTTTCTTTTTTAAGTACCTCTATTTCTTTTTTAACTTTACATCTAGTATAATGTCTACGAAGATTACTATTCTTTGATAATGTATCACCACAAAATTCACAAGTATATGGCAAATTGTGTGGAGTCAATTCGGAGTTTTTTGGAGTCATTTCGGAGTCACATTTTTTAATGTATACGCAGTTTTGTTTATGAACATAGAGACTTTGTTTGTAGGTATATTTTTTACCACATTCGCAACAAAATATATTCTGTGTCTTTTTTTCGTTATTTGGGTAAACAATATTTAGCGTTTTATGTTTTTTGGTGTTAATGTGACGAGTGTAATCTGTTTTATTATTACTATAAAAGTAACAATTTTCACATGTATATTTATATGCGTTTTTGGCGTAAACCATGGTAAATATTTAACGTTTTTTATCTTTATTTGATTTTAATTGAAAATAAAGGGGAAAAAAAATTTATGGTAACAAACATGATTGATCTATTTTATAAAGTCCCTACATAATGGTCTTATCTACTTTTTTTGTTTTTTTTTGCAAAAAGAAAGTGGATTTCTCAAAAATGGACATTTTAAAATGTCCAAAACCAAGAAATCGATTTCAAAATGAGTAAAAAAAAGTGAAAAAAGTGAAAAAGGGGGTGGCTTGCTATATTTTATTTTTATTAGTTTTTTGTCACTATAAATGAAATAAATAGATAAGGTTAGTGACAAAAACCGGATGCAACGCTTCGCGTTGCTTAGCGCGCCTTCGGCGCGGGCTTGGATTTCAGGTTAATAATCTAAGAACAAAATAAGTGTAAATAAAATATGTAAGATATGGACTTAATATTTCAAATATTTAACATAATCACTTTTAGTTTCTAACCATTTGTTTGATTTACCTAATACATATGTTCCACCAGGTTGAGAAGACTGAAATTCTATTGCAGCAACATTAATTTTATTAAATATTAAATAAGAAGCAACAATACTTTCAATACCTTTCTTATACTTACGTTCATACATCTTTGACTTATATAAACTACAATGCAAAGTCATAGTATACAAATTTCCAAAAATAAATTGATCACATACTATTTCAGGCCAGGTACATGGGAATCTATCTGGCCATCTGTCAGAGCAGTGAAATTCTGTAGAAGAAATACATATATACTCGTCGGAACAAATAGATAGCCACTCTAATTTAAACAAATTATCTTCTTTATAAATTAAATCGAACCTAGATTTAATAATATAATCTATTTCAATGTTATTATTTGTACAATAATTTTTACAAAATTCAAATGTATAACATAATTTACCATATTGATATTTATACTTATTCTTATCTCTATGTTTACATAGTGTGAACATATTATTTTCTACACGAAGATTTGTCTCGAGTGGTATGTTTGTAGCATAAACGACCTTTATATTGTGTTTATTTTCGATATTCATTTTTTGTATATTTTCATTTAACTCTTCTTCCCACTCTTGTATTTCATGTTTATAACAGCCTACAAATATTAAAATATTAAAACTAAGTAAAGGTATAATAATATTCTTGTAAAAACTGCTAAAATAATTAAATTTTGGATTCCATTTGTGTTTACATTTACCAGAAAAAATAATTACTATAGTTTTGTTTTCATTACAAAAACTATTATACATTTCTGACATTTCTTTAAAAAATGATACGAAGAAAAATAATACAAAAAAATATTTTATATGTTATCATAATCTTTTTGTAACAAATGTCCTTTATTAATAGAAAATTTTTTTATCTTTCTGATTACTTCTTGATGTTTGCCTGGAATGATAGTGTCTGCAACTACCTTTTTGTGACAAAAGTTTTCTATATAGTTTGGAATCCAATGGTGTGCACGCTGGTTATTTCCTTTCAAAGGTGAATCAAATAATTCTTTTAATATAGCAGAGTTAGAGTTATTCATAATAAAATGAAAATCGTTTGTTTTACGTCCGTTGGCATATATTTTTGTGTCATTCAAATCGTAAGTATCAAGTATTATATGTTTCCAAAGTAAAACATCGTATCTATACAAAATAACCACGTCATATTTAAAATTATTTTTTTCTTCGTATTCTTCTTTAAGAATAAGTGATTTTCGAATTGACAAAGATTGTGAGATTCCACCAAAATCATTATCTTGCTGGCATCTTTTTTTAATTTCATCTGCATATTTACCATTATCTTCCATCAAAATAGATTTCGGATTATATATGTGATTTATTTCATCTTCCAAATCATAATTCCAACCATGACAAAAAAAATCTATCTGATAATTTGGATTCGGCAAGACTATATTTTTGAATATAGAATTTCTACACTTGACATAATCTATATATTCCTCACTTGAATAAAGGGAGTTTTCTTTAACAAACGCTCCTGCGTTGATCCTATTGTCCTTCGATATTGCACCTAGAAGACAAAATGCCACCCGTTTCATTTATATTGTTCTTATAATATAACGTTTACTAAAAATTTTAGGATATAGTATAGTATAGTATAACACTATTTCCGCCTACCATTAATTTTATGTATTTTTTTAGAAATGTTTATTGTTTCATAATTTTTAATAATAAAATATAACCCAAATAAGCGCTCATAACATTTTGAGCCCCGTTTATTTTGTGGTGGATTTATAAGAGTTTCAAATATATCTTTTATTGTGTAATTAGTTACTATGAATAAATTATGGGTTGCTAAAGTAAAAGATATGTCTATAATGCCTGAATATTCTAAGTTTACATTTTTTAATAATTCGCCCGAAACTTTGTTTTTTAAGCTAGGGTCAGAATAGAATCCACTGTTATGATGAAACGTGAATGCAGTATTGTCAGTAATTTTAGAAAGGTCTATATTTTCAATTACTGTGCTTGTATCTTGTAAACAACAATAAATGTCATAATTTGGATATTTATTGTACGCATACTTATATGCACCATACTCCCAGTTTTTATTTTCTATGAAGTTTATATCTATTGATGGATATTTATTACTTATCTCGTTGTATTGATCAAAATTAGTACTACAACTATCAACTATGCAGATTTTTTTTTCATACTCATCATCGAAAAACTTATTCAAATTAGTTATATTTTTTATTAATATTCCTGATGGATTCTTAGAGGATATAATAAATAGGATACTTTTTTTCATATTGTAGAAATATATTAAATTAAAATATTTAATAAAATAGATTACATAATTATATCAATATATTAATTTTATATGAAAAAACTACCTACATAATAGAAAAACTATCGGATATGAAATATGTATTTACAATAATATATATATATATATTTGTATTTTTTTTAATAAACAAATAAATTAAATGATAATAATCATACCTTTAGGTGGAAGTGGCGAAAGATTCAAACAAAATGGTTATAAAAAGCCAAAGGCACTAATAAATATTTACGGAAAGCCTATTATATCTTATTTATTAGATAATTTAAATACTGATAATATCGATTATATATTTGTTCCATATAATAAAGAATATGTGCATTATAGATTTGAAGATTATTTAGTAAAACATTATCCATTAATAAATTTCAAGTTTTTTTGTTTAGAAAACAGTAGTAGAGGAGCAGCAGAAACAATTAATATAGGAATAACAAATCTAAGTTATGAGAAAGATGATTCTGTCATATGTTTAGATTGCGATAATTTTTATAATTGTGATATTATTTCGAAGTGGAACGGTGAAAATTGTGTTTTTACGTTTGAGGATTCAAATGAAACGGCAATTTATTCATATGTGAATGCTAATGAAAAATATGAAGTCACTGATATAAGAGAAAAGGAAAAAACTTCAAATAATGCTTGTACTGGTGCGTATGGTTTTAAATCAATAAACGAGCTAAAAAAATATACATCAAAAATTATCGAAGAAAACAAAACTCAAAAATTAGAGTTTTATACAAGTGGGGTAATAAAGGAAATGCTTCTTGACAGACATATCTTTAAACATAAAAGTATATCAAATTCAGATTTTATATGCTTGGGTACACCAATGCAAGTGAAAATTTTCTATAATAATTATCCAGTTATAAATTCTTTGAATAATAAAATTACAATAAAAAATAAGCGAATTTGTTTTGACTTGGATAACACACTTGTAACATTTCCTACTATAAAAGGAGATTATAGATCAGTAAAACCAATTGATAAAAATATCAACTTTCTGAAATATTTAAAAAGTTTTGGAAATATTATAATTATTTATACTGCACGAAGAATGCAAACACATAATGGAAATATTGGTAAATTAAATGCGGATATTGGTTTAATAACATTTGAAACATTAGATAAATTTAATATTCCATATGACGAAATATATTTTGGAAAGCCACATGCAGATTTTTATATTGATGATTTAGCAGTAAATTGTTTTGATGACTTGCAAAAAGAATTAGGGTATTATAATAATAAGATTGAACCAAGAGATTTTCATTCAATAAAAAAAGGATTATTGGATACTATAGTAAAAACTGGTGATTTGAAAGGAGAAAAATATTATTATGAAAATATTCCTACGTCTTTAAAAGACATGTTTCCTTTATACATTATGGGTGATGATTTGAGTCTTACAATAGAAAAAATTAATGGCATAACAGTTACAGACTTATACTTATCTGAAATGTTGAATGAGAGTATATTAATTAACATATTAAAAAGTATAAAAAGGATTCAAAGTTCAGAAATAGTAATGGAAGATAATATAAATTTATATGATAACTATGCTTTGAAATTAGAGAAACGATATAACGAATATGATTACTCATTATATAAAGATAGTAAAAACATGTATGAAACAATATTAATGAAGTTAGTAGATTACCAAAAAAACAACAGAGGTATAAAAAAAATAATACATGGCGATCCAGTATTTACTAACATCATTATTAATAACTATAATAAAATAAAATTTATAGACATGCGAGGAAAAGTCGGAGACAAATTAACATTATGTGGAGACTGGCTATATGATTGGGCAAAAATTTATCAATCATTAATTGGTTATGATGAAATATTGTTATCAAAAACTATTCAGAATGTGTATAAAGAAAGTATAATCAATATTTTCGAAAAATTTTTTATTGATAACTTTTCTGCAGAAGATTTTATAAATTTGAAGTTCATTACACAAAGTTTAATATTTAGTTTGATACCTTTACATAGGAATGATAAATGTGAAAAATATTATAACCTATTATTTTCAAAATATTTTAGAGAAAGCGCATGTTATATGAATGAATCAGAAAATTTATCTGATATTTTAGGAGAAGTAATAGACGGCTAATAAATCTATAATTCTAACCAGGTCCGCGCATACTTGTATTATAGCTAAATAAGTGCAGTTTTCTACTATTTACTTAGCGAACATGAGATGTTTTATGGACTTTAGATTTCCTTTTTTTACCTTTTTTATCCTTTTTTTTTGTTACCTTCTTTTTTTTACCAGAATATTTATGTTTTATAGACTTTTTTTTTCTTTTAACTAATTTTTTTTTCCTAGTGGTACCAAAACCACCTCCCTGTCGTAATCTTTTTTTGGTACCATCGCCCTCGTCGTCGTCGTCGCCCTTGTCGGCTTCGTCCGTCATCGCGCTCGCGCCGCCCTCGTCGTCGTCGTCGCCCTTGTCGCGCTTTTCTTCTCGCCCTTTCTTCCGCACCATTTCCGCCTCCGCGCGCGCCGCCCCGTCCACCATATTCATCGCTCCTTGCTTGGTCCTCATGCTTGCTTTTCGCTCAAGATCGGACACAGAATTGGAGACAGCTGCTGCTACTGCTGCTGCTTCTGCTGCTGCTGCTGCTGGTGGGGGTAGACTCAAGATTTTGAGAGCATCACCAGCAATTTTTTCTTCTCTGTCGGGACCGTCGCCGATTCTACTGAGCTCCAAAGCACCGCGCTGGACCACATCCTCTTCCGCCGCCGCCAATTGCGCATGCGCAGCCGCCTGCGCGGTGAAAGCTTCGCGATTAGCGGATCTAAAGGTATTTGCCACCGCCATTAGCCCATTGAGATCGCGATCTGCGAGGAATTTCCAAATCGGACCCACTTGTTTAACCAGCCCGGTTTGTAATTGTGAAATTCTTCTATTAACCCAGAGCTCCTCGTTTTCCTCAGGGGTCTTCCCCCCCTCATAGCTTATTATGGTTTTGAGGTCATTCAATTCATCGCATTTGATTAGACCTGTAGACGGCGGGTTGCTGGCATCTGTTGCAATCCTTTTCAGCCACATCTTCGTGGTGTCTTGATCGAATTCGCCATTTATAATAGAGAACAAATGGTTTTGTGATTTCTTCTGATTACAACACGTATGAGAAGGACCAAAAAAATAAAAAAATAATAGAGATAGCCGATTTTTAATTCTTTCTTTTAACCATAGTTTCCACTCGTCGTCGCGGTCGAGCGCGCCCTGCCACTTCTTTTTTTCTCTTGCCTTCGCTGTTGTTAGTGCGTCGCGCGCATTCTTGAGGGCGCTGCTAGTAATGGGTTCACCTGTAGGTATATTCGCTTTTGCAATATATTCGTTTGTAAGATTTTGATCTACAGGATTGAAAATATGTTCGCATTGGTATTGCCCTGGCGGTTGTTTAATTCTAGTGCCACAAATCCAACATATAGAATTAGTCCATTCTTTTTTCGGAGACCAATTGCCGGGGCAGGTTCTTTCATTTGAAACTTTGTACAATCCAGGGTTGATAGTATCATTTCCATCATCAGAGCAGTACCCTTTTCCAACTGCATTTTTACCTACGTCAGGATGGGTAGCGAATGGGGCCGGTGACCATGTGGGGTTTCCACGCGTTCCATCCGGCTGCGGCGGTGGCCAATTAAACATCATTGCCCAATGTGTTGCTGCTTTTATTAGTTCTTGCTTAAGCTGGTCGTCCTTGTAATCACCGTCATTTGACTCTAACGTATAGTTATTGTCACCATATAAAACCCTATATGCTATCTTATGTATCTGTGCCACTGCTCCATCACACGATCGATTTCGCTCGTCAGTATCGTTCGAACTTAATGATGAAGATGCTGACATATAATATATATATATATTTTTTCTGTTTTTGTCACCAACTATACCAAACTTTTGTAAAAAGTTAGTGACAAAAACTGTGTATGCATTCAGTTGAAACCGTACACTTAGTTTAGAAAAATCACAAATCTTTGGTGACAAATTGTGGGCAACGCAAAGCGTTGCTTGGCGCGCCTTCGGCGCGTGCCTGGGTTTCATGTTAATAATTTAAGAGCAAAATAAGTGCAGTTTTTTACTGCTTGCTTTAGCAAGCATGCTCAGTCTATGACTGAGCAGTAAAAAACTAAAAAATCCAAATTAAAACTATAAATTTGAGAGGATATTTGTTTCTAGATTGGAACTGAAATGGTGTTGTATATATAATGAAAGTTAGGTTTTAGATTCTATGTCAATATTTCGGCGGTAACAAGTATACTTTTGGGGGTTGACTTGTGAGCGGGATCTCGGTCATCTGTAATAACTTTATGTTTTTTAATTTTTTTTGAAAAGATGGGTTCTGTTTCTGGGTAGAATGGTGTGGAAGTCCATGCCCGCATAAGCCAACCGGGGCATTCATCTGTTTTTTTAACATTGTTAAATAAATTCGTAATCTTAGATATAAGATTTATTCCATTTAACCATGTAGATTCTTCTTCTAAATCTTTGGAATAATGTTTATATATAAGTTGAACTTTCTCACGGGTCTTTACCCCTAGTTCTTTATAATTGTCGAAATGATCAATAATTTCAAGTTCTTTTATTGCGTTCGCAATAATATTTAAAGCGAATTTTCTAATTGTATCTAATTATAAAACATATTTATAAATATTTTTATAGAATTTACCATATATTTATGAAATTATTATAGCAGCAAACCAGTAACGAAATATAGAAAAGAACTGAGGCAAAATTGATGTCAAAAATCCCGAATATTGTACATTTTATTGTACTTACAATTATTTCTACAAAATCACAAAAGAGAAAATTGTAAATACAATTATTATTACAATTTTTTCTCTACATAATAAGTA
>Ga0181412_1000871_pt1 | contig 12097 bp, 13 predicted proteins | sample 35SPOviralmetaG_FD_130113 | JGI IMG/M metagenome (GOLD analysis project Ga0181412, IMG submission 130113) | Marine viral communities from the oligotrophic San Pedro Time Series (SPOT) site, San Pedro Channel, CA, USA - 35 SPOT_SRF_2012-08-15 | ecosystem: Environmental > Aquatic > Marine > Strait... | reverse complement strand
GGTTAGATTTGATACTACAAATAAAGAATTGGAAGTAACTGATATTGTTGGTAAATTTACTGACAATGACACATTACTAGGTTTAACTAGTGGAGCTGAATGGACGATAAATACGTTTAGTTCTATTGAGAATGAAAATGATCCTGAAGCAGAGAATAGTTTCTTTGAATCTGAGGGTGACAATATTATAGATTGGACGGAAGGTAATCCTTTCGGAGAATATGGTAATCAAGGAGTCTTTTAATGTTAGGAACACATTTTTATCACGAAATTATACGTAAAACAATTGTTGGATTTGGAACTCTATTCAATAATATTGAACTGAGGAGAACTGATAACGCTGGTAATGTTATCCAGTCTCAGAAGATTCCACTCTCATATGGTCCGAGAGAAAAGTTTTTAGCTCGAATTGAGGCTGAACCACAACTAGATGGTCGTTCAGAAACTCAAATTACGCTACCTAGAATTGCATTTGAGATGAAAGGTATTACATATGATCCATCTAGAAAGTTAAGTCCAATACAAATTTGCACTTCTCCTAAAACTAGTACTACAGATGCAGTATATAAACAGTATTCACCAGTTCCATATAATTTAGATTTTGAATTAAATATTATTAGTAAAAACAATAATGATTCTGTTCAAATTTTAGAACAAATTTTGCCATATTTTCAACCCATGTTTAATATAAGTATTAAACTGGTAGAGTTAACAAAAGAAACCAAAGACGTACCGATTATTTTAAATAGTGTGGGTATGCAAGATGATTATGAAGGTGATTTTAGAACAAGAAGATCATTAATTCACACGTTGACATTTACTGCTAAAACTTATCTATACGGTCCTGTTGCTACAGCTGATGTTATCAGAACTGTTAATGTTGATATTGGTACTGCAATAGATGCTGGTGCTAGATACGTAAGATATAGTGCTACACCTAAAGCAACTGGAGATTATAATAATGACGGCACTGCAGTTAGTGCTATCAATATTAATAGTAATACATTTACATTAGTAAATCATGGATATGTAACTAATGATTTCGTTACATTGAGAGTTGGAACTAGCGGATCCGCACCGGGTGGATTAGTTGATGGAAATGAATATTATATTATTAAAATTGACAACGATAACTTTAGAGTTTCTGGAACAAAATATAATTCTACCCGTGGTTATGCTTTAGATATAACTTCCATTGGTACTGGTACACAAACATTCTCTGTGGTAAATACATTAGATGATGCGTTTGTTGAACCAGACGACAACTTCGGATTTAATGAAACCTGGACTGATTATTGATATGGCTGATACATTTGGAAATTTAGATAAAACATTTAACGTAGAATCTGCAATAGAAAAAGCAGAGGAAACAGTTGTTGATATTAAAAAAATAAAAACTGATAAAGATGTTACCAATGATTATGAGTATACTAGAGGACAACTCTATAACCTGATAGAGAAGGGTCAAGAAGCTATTAATGGTATTTTAGACGTAGCACAGAATTCGGACCATCCTAGAGCGTATGAGGTTGCAGGCAACCTCATTAAAAACGTTGCTGATATATCAGATAAACTGGTAGATCTACAGAAAAAAATGAAAGACCTTGATGAAGACAAGAAAGGTCCAACAACAGTTACAAATAATGCGATGTTTGTTGGTAGTACTTCAGAACTACAAAAAATGTTAAAACAGATGGGAAATGATAAATAATATGGTAAACCCTCGCCATTGATGATGAAATATTTTAGAGAGTTTAAAGAATTAGCTGAAGCTAAGCGTGGTTTGTATGCGAACATTCACGCTAAGCGAAAGAGAGGAGAAGCACCAGCGAAGTCAGGTAGTAAGGACTACCCCGCTAAGGATGCTTTCCAGAAAGCGGCGAGGACTGCTAAACAAGAAAATGCCCAATACGCAGAAGGGGCAGCATGGACAAAAAAGTCAGGGAAAAACAAGTCCGGCGGTCTCAATGAAAAAGGAAGAAAATCATATGAAAAGGAAAATCCAGGATCTGACCTTAAAGCACCAAGCAAGAAGGTTGGAAATTCCCGTAGGTCATCCTTTTGTGCTAGAATGAAAGGTATGAAGAAAAAACTAACTTCAAAGAAGACTGCATCTGATCCAGATAGCAGAATCAACAAATCACTAAGAGCTTGGAATTGCTGATATGGCTAACACAAACTATGTAAGAAACGACAAAGATAATACTGCTGACGATCCACAACCAACATCAACAACTGTCACACATTTTAATGGTAATGAAGGTTGGACTCAAAGACAGTGGAAAGATTTTAACGGCAATTATCAATCAAGAAAATCTGACAACACTACTAGAACACCTGGTACATACCAAGCAAGAAATTCTGACAACACTACTAGAACCCCCTCAGCATATCAAAGGCGAGATAAAGACAATAACGTTGTGTCTGCATAATCTAACTTAGATATTAAAAAATATTGACTATGTTAAATAGTTTGGTATAATACATTATACCATTTACCATAGGAACTTTAATGGAAAACGATAAACAAGTATCCGACCTTAAACTACAAAGGACGGAATGTGAAAAATGTGGTGCTACCTGGATTAATGGTCAGCACGTTTGGAGAGGAACTGGAAATATTAACACTACAAGTGAGATGGATCTTGCTGGTTTAGTTTGCAACAAGCTTGGTGATGACCAATGTATCAATCCAATGAAGGGTAAAGAAGGTGGTCAAACATGGGAATACCGTGCTGGTTTTATTGATGGTGTATATTCAGAAAAGAAAAAATCTATGGAAGACTTGAGAGATAAATTTAGTGATCTCTAAATAATAATAGTTGTAGTATGATTTGTGACTGATAGCGTATATCTTGGTAATCCCAATTTAAAAAAGGCAAACACTCCAATAGAGTTTACTCCTGACCAGGTTCAGGAGTTTATTAAATGTAAAGGAGATCCAGTATATTTTGCTAGAAACTACATTAAAATTGTTTCACTAGACGAAGGTCTGGTGCCATTTAGTATGTACGATTTCCAAGAGGAAATGGTACGTTGTTTTCATAAAAATAGATTTAACATTGCAAAATTACCCAGGCAAACCGGTAAGTCTACTACTGTTGTTTCTTACTTGCTTCATTATATCATATTTAATGACAATGTAAATATTGGTATTCTTGCTAACAAAGCATCAACTTCAAGAGAACTATTATCTCGTTTGCAATTAGCATATGAAAATTTACCACGATGGATGCAACATGGCATTCTTGCATGGAATAAGGGTAATGTAGAACTAGAGAACGGATCTAAGATTCTTGCAGCATCAACCTCTAGTTCTGCTGTTCGAGGTATGTCATTTAATATTATTTTCTTGGACGAATTTGCGTTCGTTCCAACTCATATTGCAGAACAATTTTTTAGTTCTGTATATCCTACTATCTCTTCTGGTAAGTCCACTAAAGTTATTATTATTTCTACCCCTAATGGGATGAACATGTTCTACAAACTCTGGCATGACGCTGAGAGGGGTAAGAACGAATATACGACTACAGAAGTACATTGGTCTCAAGTACCCGGTAGAGACGCTGCCTGGAAGGAACAGACGATTGCTAACACATCACAACGTCAGTTCACGCAAGAATTTGAATGTGAGTTCTTAGGATCTGTCGATACATTAATTGCCGCATCTAAATTAAGGATGATGGTTTATGAAGATCCAGTAGAAAGAAAGAATGGTTTAGATGTATATGAGTTACCTATTCCAGAACATGAATATGTAATGACAGTAGACGTGTCTAGAGGTGTCAGTAATGATTACTCAGCATTTGTTGTAGTAGATATTACAACTATTCCATATAAGGTAGTTGCAAAATATAAAAACAATAATATAAAACCACTATTATTTCCTAATATTATACATCCAGTGGCGATGAGTTATAACCATGCATTTGTTTTGTGTGAAGTAAATGATATTGGTGGACAAGTTGCAGATATTATGCAGTTTGATTTGGAGTATGATAACCTTCTTATGTGTGCTATGAGAGGACGAGCTGGACAGATTGTTGGTCAAGGATTCTCTCATAAATCACAGTTAGGTATTAAGATGACATCTACTGTCAAAAAGACTGGATGTTCAAACCTCAAAGCATTAATTGAAGATGATAAATTATTGATTAATGATTATGATATTATTGCTGAAATGACAACATTCATTCAAAAGAAACAATCATTTGAAGCAGAAGAAGGATGTAATGATGACCTTGCTATGTGCTTAGTTATTTTTGCATGGTTGTCTGTACAGGACTACTTTAGAGAACTTACTTCTGACGATGTAAGAAAAAGAATTTTTGAAGATCAAAGAGAATCAATAGAAGAAGATATGGCACCATTTGGATTTATTTTAGATGGTAGTGATGAAGATAGTTTTGTAGATGATCAGGGTGACACCTGGAATAGAACAAGTGAGTATGGAGACATGTCTTATATGTGGGAGTATAAGTAATGGATTTGGATGAAGAAATTTCTCTGGAACATTTATTATTTCAACAAAGAAGATGTAGAACTTGTGGTAAAGTAAAAGACCTTATGGATGGGTTTTATCTTATACGAAAAGATAGAGGTGATATACCATCATCGTATTCTTATGAATGTAAGGAGTGTACAAAGAAAAGGATAATTAAAAATAGAAAATTGGACATTGGAAACTGGAACTATCCAGACTGGTGATGAGTTCATGTATTGTTTCCCCACCAAAGAATCAATATAAATAAATAGTTTTGAGAAAAAAATCTCATAGAGGTATAGAAATGACATTAGCTTCACCTGGAGTACTTGTTAAAGAAGTGGATTTTACAGCTACCGTTCAAGTAGCTGATCAGAACATTGGTGTTGTTGCTATCGACGCAGAACGTGGTCCTACCGATCAGGTAACTTACGTTTCAAGTGAAAGACAACTCGTAGAAACATTTGGTAACCCCAACAATAATAACTACGAATCATGGTTTGCAGCTGCAACCCTAATTCAATATGGTGCTGTCGTTGCAGTAATCAGACCAACTGGCGCTACAGATCTTGGTCTTAGAAATTCCAACATCAAACAAGCTGGATCCCCAACTTCATCAACAACTCTCGTAATCAAAAACAAAGATGACTTTGAGTCAACAGTAACGAAAGATTATACTTGGGCATCAAGAACTGCAGGATCATTTAACAACGCTGTATCAGTTGTTGTAGTTGATCATGGTGCAGACCAAAGAGTTACAGTAAGCGAAGGTGCTGGACAAGTACTTGCTTTTGACGGCACAACAAACGGTGGTGCAACTGCAGGAAGAACCGCTGGTACATATTCAATCACCGCTACTGGTGGTGGTGGAACTGGTGCTAAATTCTCGGTTGTAATCGCTGCAAATGGTGCTGCTACAATCACACTAACAAGTGGTGGTTCTGGGTATGCAGATGACGATGTGTTAACCCTACCTAGAACAGGTAATTACGTTGGTGCTACCGACATTACAGTAGTTGCAAATGGTGTTGGTTCCGCACTTCCTGTTGCTGGAACATACGTAAAATGGACTGATAGTAATGGTGAAGTTGCAAAAGGTAATGTTTTTAAAGTAGTTGGTACTAATCAACTAGAAATTACTCTATGGAATAGCATTAAGAGACTTACTGGAAACGAAGTTCTTAAGGATGCAAGTGACGCAACCATTAAGACTGTAAACGCAATTGCAAGTAACGATGTTTATGGTGAACTAGAGTTTGTTACAAACAGAAAGTGGTCTTCTATTGCACCACAACCTGGAACTTCTGCTTCAGCAGCTGCTGTAGGTGGTAAGTTTGATGAAATGCATATTGTAGTTCTAGACGTTAACGGTTCAGTATCTGGAGTTCCGGGTACTGTTCTAGAAACACTCGCTTTTGCTTCTAAAGCAACTGATGCTAAAAGTGCAGAAGGATCCGCTACTTACTACAGGACAGTAGTTGCAGATGGATCAGAATATATCTATCCTGGAGACACAAACCCAATCGGTGATGCTGGTGCTAACCAGTTAACACTTGCTGGTGGTGCTGCAGGTACTAATGTTAATATTGGTTCCGCACAAGGAAGTACATTCAAACTATTCTCATTCTCTGGTAGTTCTGTTGGTACTTTAAATCTTGCATCTGGTGCAGATTACACCTATACAGGTAGTGGTGCTGCAGCAGTTAAGACTGGTCTAGTTTCTGGTTATGACTTAGTTGAAGATCCAGAACTATTTGGTGACATTGACTTCCTAGTCCCTGGTCACATGAGTACAACAATAATTGCAAGACTAATTGCAATTGCTGAAGGTAGAAGAGATTGTGTCGTAGTTGCTTCACCGGAGAGATCTGATGTTGTTAACTCTAGTTCATCCGCAGTTAAGACCGACAATATAATCGGATTCTTTAGAACTCTACCAAGTTCTTCTTATGCGATATTTGACTCTGGTTATAAGTACATCTACGATAAGTACAATGATGTTTATCGTTATGTACCATGTGCTGCTGATGTTGCTGGTCTTTGTGTTTCTACAACTAACAACTCAGAAACTTGGTTCTCTCCTGCTGGTTATAACAGAGGACAAGTACGTAATGCAACGAAACTTGCATACAGTCCAAAACAGTCGGAAAGAGACAGACTTTACACTGATAGAATCAACCCAGTCGTTGCATTCCCTGGTCAAGGTATTGTATTGTTTGGAGACAAAACCGCTCTTGCATCTCCTTCTGCATTCGATAGAATCAACGTTCGTCGTCTCTTCATTGAACTTGAGAAGAATATTGCAAACTTCTCTAAGTATCAACTGTTTGAGATTAATGACGAACTCACAAGATCTGGATTCAGATCTGCTATCGAACCTTATCTAAGAGGTGTACAAGGTAGAAGAGGTATCTATGATTTCCTAGTTGTTTGTGACAGCACAAACAACTCTCCAGATGTTATTGATAGAAATGAGTTAGTTGCTGAAATTTTCATCAAACCAGCTCGTACAATTAACTATATCACTATCACGTTTGTCGCCACTAGAACTGGTGTTTCGTTCAACGAACTTACAAACTAATTCGTTCTCTTTCGCTAAATTACACTAGGAGATAAAGAAAAATGGCAAGAGGTATTTCGGAGTTTAAGACTAAACTCATCAATGGCGGTGCAAGACCCAATCTGTTCTTGGTCCGTCTAAACTTCCCAACAACGCTCAATACAATTGCTGATATTGAATCAGTAGATTCATCAAACGTTATTACTGAAAGAGCAGAATTCCTTGTGAAGACTGCTCAGTTACCTGCATCAACGATCGGAACAATCGATGTTCCTTTCCGAGGTAGAATGCTTAAGGTTGCTGGAGACAGAACATTTGAACCATGGTCTGTTACCGTTGTAAATGACGGTCAATTCGGTATCCGTAAAGCATTTGAAACCTGGTCAAGAGGTATCAATGCACTAACTGAAAACGTATCACAACTTGGTTACGGTGATGATAATCCTGGCTATTGTGTTGACCTTGAGGTCTTCCAACTAGGTAGAGATCAACAGAAACCAAATAAGACCCCTCAGTCAATGACTTCTCAGGGTCGTGATGGAATGGAAGTTATTCGCGGATATAAATTCTACGATGCGTGGCCTTCTTCACTATCTGCAATCGATCTCTCTTATGAGTCGAATGATCAGATTGAAGAATTCACTGTAGAATTCCAGTATAACTACTATGAAGTCTCTAAGGCAAGCCTCGATACTGGGGTTTGATAAATAATAGAGAAAGATTAGACTTTATACTATGACTCAGTTATTTGGGTTCTCAATTGAGGAGCGTAAGAAGAAAGAAAAACTTTATTCACCCGCTCCTCCAACTAATGATGAAGGCACCTCCACAGTTGCGGCTGGTGCCTACTTTGGTCAGTATGTAGATCTTGATGGCATCCCTAAAAATAATAATGATTTTGATTTAATTAAAAAGTATAGGGAGATTGCGCTTCACCCAGAGTGCGATAATGCCATTGATGACATCATCAATGAATCTATTAGTAGTGATCTAGATTTTGCTCCTGTAAATATTGAGCTTTCTAATCTAGAAGTTGGTGATAAGATTAAAAAACAGATCAGAGAAGAATTTAAACTAATTATTAAGTTATTGGATTTTGATAAAAAGTGTCATAATATTTTCCGTCGTTGGTATATCGATGGTAGAATGCACTATCATAAAATGATTGACTTTGAAAATCCTAAGGAAGGAATCAAAGAATTAAGATATATTGATGCACTGAAAATTAAAAAAGTAAGAGAAGTTGTAAAGAAAAAGGAAACTCTTGCAGACGTAGAAAGAGGACCTGCAGGAGAAAAATTTGACTATGGTGAAGTACTTGAATACTATATGTACTTCCCACATGGATATAAAGCATCTCAAGCAAAAGGACTAAAGATTGCTAGTGATGCAATATGTGCTGTAAGTTCTGGTTTGATGGATCATAACAGAAACACTGTTTTATCATTCCTACACAAAGCAATTAAATCTGTCAATCAACTAAGAATGATTGAAGATTCACTCGTCATCTATAGAATGTCCCGTGCGCCGGAACGCCGTATTTTCTATATTGATGTTGGAAATCTTCCTAAGATGAAGGCGGAACAATACCTAAAAGAGGTTATGAACCGCTATCGTAATAAGTTAGTATACGATTCAAATACAGGTGAAGTTCGTGATGATCGTAAGCATATGAGTATGCTTGAGGATTTCTGGTTGCCACGTCGCGAAGGTGGTCGTGGTACTGAGATCACAACTCTACCTGGTGGTCAAAATTTAGGTGAACTAGAAGACGTTAAGTATTTCCAGAAAAAACTTTACAAGTCTTTGAATATTCCTCTATCAAGATTGGAACAAGAATCATCATTTACAATCGGAAGATCAAATGAGATTACTCGTGACGAACTTAAATTTGCTAAATTTGTTGGTCGTCTCCGCAAGAAATTCTCTGAACTATTCCACGATCTTTTAAAAACACAACTTGTTCTTAAGGGTATCATGACCCTAGAGGATTGGGAAGATTTGAAAGAAAATATTCAATATGATTTTATCTTTGATAATCATTTTACCGAACTAAAAGACAACGAACTTTTAACTGAAAGATTAAATTCAGTTGGTTTATTGGAACCATATATTGGAAAATATTTTTCTGCTGAGTATGTCCGTAAACAAGTTCTTCACTTTACTGATGAAGAAATTGAAGAGATGGATATTCAAATCGAGAAAGAAAAATCACTTGGAATCATTCAAGATCCAATGGCAATGATGGGTGATGAGTCTGGTGGACAACTTCCTCCAGCAGAAGGTGGTGCGGAAAATGGAGGCGGCGGAGGTGACTTAGATAGTGCTTTTGCTGCTGCAATTTCATCTTCCGATTATAACAAAGGAAACATTTGATAAATAAAAGAGTAGGTTAAGTATTATTATGACTACTGTATCAAAAGAAATTGTTGATGCTATTTTAAGCAAAGATAATTTTAATGCTAATGAAAGAATTTATGATGCTCTTTACGGAAAAAGTTCTGAACAATTGCAGACTCGCAAAGTAGAAATTGCGAAACACTTCTTTGATCCTGACCAACATCAGGATACTGAGTCTAGTCCTGAGGGTGAAACTCCCGAGGCGTCTGCTAATAGTGAAGAACCTGAAGAACAAGAAACCGAGGAAACACCAGAACAATGAAACTTATCTCCGAAGAAATTGTAGAAGTTCAATTTATTACCGAAGAATCTAGCGGTAAAAAAAGTCACTTTATTGAAGGAGTATTTCTTCAATCTGACATTAGAAATCGTAATGGTAGGATGTATCCATTTGATACTCTTGACCGTGAGGTTTCTAAATACAATGAAAACTACATTCAGCGAGGTAGGGCCTTGGGTGAACTCGGTCACCCTGATGGTCCAACCATCAATTTAGATCGAGTATCACATAAAATCGTATCACTACGCGCCGAAGGAAAAAACTTCATCGGTAAAGCAAAACTTCTAGAAACCCCTATGGGTAAAATCGCGAAGAATTTGTTAGATGAAGGAGTAAAACTAGGTGTATCTTCTAGAGGACTTGGATCCATCGAGAAGAGAGGTGATACTAATATCGTTAAAGATGATTTTATGCTCTCTACTGCTGCAGATATTGTAGCAGATCCTTCCGCACCTGATGCTTTTGTTGAGGGTATTATGGAAGGAGCAGAGTGGGTTTGGGACAATGGAATCTGGCATCAGTCAGCACTCGAAAAGGCCAAACACCATATCGAGTCTTCTTCAATGAATGACTTGACAGAAAGAAAGTTAAAAATGTTTGAAAGCTTTCTCTGTAACTTAAAAATTTCATAAATATTATTAGAAAATACCATTTTCTTCGAGGAGAAACCATGTCCGACAAAAATATTGAATTAGAAGAATCTTCGGTGACTGCTAACGCAAAAGCCGGCGATCCTATGCCAAAGATTGACAACACTGTACCAGGTCAGACTGGTTCTGCTGAAGATCTTGGTGGTCCATTAACTAAGCCTTCACCAGGTACTGAAGAAACACCAGGTAAGAAAGTTTCTGCGAAAGCATCGAAAGTTTCTAACGTGGTTAATAAAACTGGTGGTACACCAGATCCAATGCCAACCATTGATGGTTCCGCACCTGGACAATCAGGCGTTAAGGAAGAGACCGAAGAAGTAGAAGAAATTTCAATCGATGTCACACAAGATGTCGAAGCACTTCTACAAGGAGAAGAATTCTCCGATGAGTTTAAATTTAAAGCAGCAACCATTTTTGAAGCCGCTGTTAAAGCGAAGGTTGTTGAAGAAGTAGAAAAAATTCAAAAGACTTTTGAAGAAAAGCTTCAGCAAGAAGTTGCTGAAGTTAAGGAGTCAGTAGAAACTAGAGTTGAATCACATCTTGACTACGTTGCAGAACAATGGGTCAAGGAAAATCAACTTGCGGTTGACACTGGTCTCCGCAGTGAATTGAGTGAAGAGTTTATCCTTGGTCTCAAGGGACTCTTCGAACAACATTATGTCGATATCCCTGAAGATAAGTATGATGTTCTCGGAGAAATGTCCGAGAAATTAGATGAAATGGAAGAGAAACTCAACGAGCAAATCGAAACAAACGTTAGTCTTAATGCGACTCTCGGAACTTATATTAGAAATGGAGCAATTGCAGAAATTTCCGAAGGTCTTGCTGAGACACAAAGAGAAAAGCTTGCCTCTCTCGCAGAAGGTGTTGAGTTCGTTAGTGAAGAATCTTATCGTGAAAAGATCGTAACGATCAAGGAAAACTATTTTCCTAAAACACAAGCTTCATCTTCTGAAGATCTTGTAACAGAAGCTCAAGTGATCTCATCTGAAGGTCCTATGGCTGCATATGCCGCCGCCCTTTCTAAATGGTCTAACTGAGTTTTCTATAAATAATTCAGATTCCTAACATAACAAACAACTAGGAGAAATTCCCAAATGTATAATTCAGAAAACCTTCAAGAGAAGTGGGCTCCCGTACTAGAGCACACCGGTCTTGATAACATCAAAGACAATCATAGACGCGCAGTTACCGCTGTTCTTCTAGAAAACCAAGAACGTTTCATGCAAGAAGAGCGTGGAATGCTTACTGAGACTCCAACCAACTCTGCTGGTACTGGTGGTTTTTCAGGTTCAGGTTCTAACCCACCTGTTGCTGGTTTCGACCCTGTTCTAATCAGCTTGATCCGCCGTTCAATGCCTAAGTTGATGGCATATGACATCTGCGGTGTCCAACCAATGTCTGGTCCAACTGGACTCATCTTCGCAATGCGTTCACAACGTGGTGCTGACCGCGATGGTAACGGTGCGACTCCAAACGTATTCACCAACGAAGCATTCTACAACGAGACTCCTTCTGGATTCTCTGCTGATGACGGTGCATATTCTGCCGCAACTGGTGAGGATGCAACCAACCCTTCAGTTCTTAACGCTTCATCACCTGGTAACTATGCCGCTGTCGGTGGTATGAACACCGCGACTCAGGAAGCACTTGGATCTTCTGCAGGAACCGCTTTCCGCGAGATGTCATTCTCGATCGAGAAAGTTGCTGTTGAAGCAAAAGGT
>Ga0181412_1000867_pt1 | contig 12120 bp, 11 predicted proteins | sample 35SPOviralmetaG_FD_130113 | JGI IMG/M metagenome (GOLD analysis project Ga0181412, IMG submission 130113) | Marine viral communities from the oligotrophic San Pedro Time Series (SPOT) site, San Pedro Channel, CA, USA - 35 SPOT_SRF_2012-08-15 | ecosystem: Environmental > Aquatic > Marine > Strait... | reverse complement strand
TTTTGTTTTTTTATAAATCCTGTTTTATTAGGCATAATTAGTCTCCTTTATTATTTTAACACTTTTATTTATCACTATCAGTCAAAATAGTGCTTAAAAGTGGTAAATTATTTAAAGGATTACTTGGTTAACTTGGTTATCTGTCTTTGAGCCCACCTTAGACCAGGTGTTGAACCCCAAAGCATATATGCCTGAATGGCTTTTGAATTTTCTGCTGTTTTTCCTTGTGATTTTGCGTTTCTGTAATTCTCTCTTGCTCTTAACAAGTAACTACGCATACGCAATAATGTTTGTAGTGAGACATCCTCTCCCTTTGCTAGTTGGTTTGCTCTTGCAAGGCCTACTAGTGTGCCTGCTTGACGGCTTTTAGGTAGTGTCTCTCTAACATCTAATGCCTTACGGGCTATTTTTCTTACATCTGCTGGTGCTACTGGCATATTACATCACTATACTTGCTATAGTGGCTCCTAATGTTGATAGTGCAAGTAACACAAGACCCCATATACGATTGTCGAGTCTGTCTAGACGAGTCTCGAAATATTTTCTGTTATCCTTGACTGCCGTATCAAGATTGTCTAAATCTTGTTCTATATGCGCCAAATGGTTATTCTTAATTATTTCAATCTCTCTATGGAGTTCTTGTGTTGTTATTCTTTTAGCCATTATATAACTCATCTATTTCAGTTGTTGTAGTAATTTCTCCAGCCCATATTTTATCTGTTATAGACTTACCTTTAGAATTACCATTATAATTGTCTAAAATATAAGTAATTAACTGACCTTTTTCTTCTAAATTATCCATCTTCATATCCTACTTTATTTCTTAATTCTGTTAATTTTTCTCTGTCCTGTTGTATAAGAACAGGAATATGTGTTGATGTGTTATCTCCACTGTCTTCATCAGGATGGCTCCATAACCATTCTGAATGTTCTTGTGAGGCATTTAATTCTTCACACTTATTTATTAACCATTGTGCATTTGCTTTGGGAAATTTATAAACAAATGCTTCGTGGTTACTGCTCTTAAATATTGTACTCCACGTATTCATACAATTTACATGTGTGTCTAGTACAAGTATCTTATCCATTAAATTATAACTCCAGGGACATACTCCTCTAATACTAGCGAAGTATTTTGCCCAAGTACTATCCTCTTTTGCTACCTTTGCCTTTAGCACCTTTCTTCTTCTTTTTCTTCATTCCGCCTCTTTGTGATTTTGGCATATTATTCTCCTATTTCTGTTATTATCCATTCAGTTCCATTCCATACTGGAATGTGTGTATAGTGATCATAGTATTCTGTAGGTTCTACTTCTGTATACCCACATGTTGTATCATCATTATGTGTTCTTGTACTACCATTATAATGATTATTTTCTAATTTATATCTGTGATAATATTGTGTCATTATCTATCCTTGTTGTAGTAATTTGTTAATGTAATTTTTTGTAATAGATCTTCACCGTCACCACTACCTGCGGCATCTATATGAGCTACAGTAGTAGCACTATGACCAAATTGCAATATTGTGTTACCTATACTTATACTACCCCATCTTTGTGCACCAGTAGGCATATATGTAGGATTAGTAGTAAGACTAGGAATTGTTACATCCATAAAGTTAGTGGAACTCCATGATCCTGCATATACATTACCATCTGTACCCATAGCGGCACCCATGGTTTGAGTACCTCCCGATATCGCTGTTAATGTATTTGCTGTTGGATTAAATTCGTATGTATTTGAACCAACGTGTGCCATTATATACAAGTTACCGTTTTTACCATTAGCAATACCCTGACTTTTATTATTATATGTACCACCATAGTTGTTTTGATATGCTGTATCAGTAGTAGGATCTATTTTTAAGATGTATCCACTGTTATAACCACCTGCATATATACAATCATCTGCTATTGATCTTACACCTGACACATATTTTGCACTTGTAGTGCCTAATGTTATACCTAAATTACTATTGACGGCTGTATTTGCTGTGGTATTGACTATAACTGCATCAGAAGGATCTCCTATACAATATAATTTATCTCCTGCAAATCTGGCAAATTCACACTTAAATCCACTAAACGTTAGACCCCAGTCTTGTAATTCAAATGTACCTGCATCTACATCATATATAAGGAACTTATCCATAGAATAAGGTGGCCAATATATTTTGTTATCTGGTCCTAAAGCACCAGCAATATATTTAGGATTACCACTTAGTGTTTCACCACTGTCTATTTCTGTAGCAACTTGATTTACAGGATCATATTCTAATATACTGTTTGTTGATTTTGCACTTGGGCAAAGATATACATTACCGTTAGGTGCGGCTACTGGACCTCTATATGCGCCTGTCGTATTCCATATAGTACCTCCTATATCAAAAGTGGTAAAAGAACGTGTACCTGTAAGTGAGAATGTAGATACTACATTTGATACATCGGTTTTACTTAATTCATACCATTCTGGTACGGCCGGCGTACTGTCTTGCACGAATTGGAAACCTAATCTACCACTAAAAGGCATTCTTACTCCTATGCGTATGCTTTACTTAACGTTGCTAAGTAATGTGTACCGTCATAAACAACATTTATAACATCTATACTGCCGCCTGCTGTTGATAATGTTTTATCACCACCCGCGAACTTCATTGTACTAGTCAATGCATGTGAACCTGTTCCATCTTGTGTAACTTTTATAGTATAACTACTACCTGCTTGTGCATTTGGAATGCTGTTAAATGTTATACCACCAGTTGCTGTTAAAGTAAATATACTACCATTTACAGCATTTATACTTGCACTAATATTACCGCTTTGATTACCTAATGCTACAACTGTTTCATTAAATTGTTTTAATTCAGCACCGTTAGGTGTAAATGTAAATTTAGTTGTACCATCATCTTTTACATATAAATTATCTGTAGTCTGATCCATTTCCATAGACCATTGTGCGTTAGTTAATTGATATGCTGTACCTGTAATATTACCAATAGTTGCTATACCACCACTGCCGTCTATACTGTCAACTGTAAATGTTACATTATTAGTTGTTGCTATACCTTTAAGGTTTGCGCCACTAATTGTAATTGTATCGCCTACAACATGACCGTCACCTGGTGCAGGAGCATTAGGTCCTCCGTAACTTGCCATAGGATCTAAGAAGTTAATATCTAAATAACTACCATTAAATCTATGTGCTACGAATTTAGTATTTGCACCTGATCCACTAGTTGACCATTGTGATGCACCTACGTTAACAAGGCCTTGTGCTGGTTTTGAACTAAATTCAAATATACCTTTACCATTACCATTACTTGCTGGGTATACATAAGTTCCCGGACTTGCAACTAAATCATTGTATGTTAGTGGTGTTGTACATGTAGCATTAGTATATACGGCACAGTACACACTATTTAAATCATCACCTACAACTGGTCCATCGTCGAACCATGTTCTTATGTAATATGTATTGTTTAAAGTGTTTGCGGCATATTGCTGTACGTCACCTCTAAATGTAACTGCTGTACCATCTGGTATTACTTCATCTCCGGAGAATAATGTATTTCGTGCAAATTGAACAAATACTGTCTGGCCGTCTAATGCTGATGCATCTAGTCCATAAGTACCTACTCCTCCGAAACCTACTGCTGTCCAGTAGTTCCTGTTATACCAACCATTTACTACTACACTTGAATTGCTTGTACTTGCGGCGTTACTTTTATCAAATAGTAATTTTGCTTCATAATCTGCGAATGATACTATATCTGTAGACCCACCATTACCTATAACAGTATTTCCTCTGTTGCGGTATTGATTTTTACTGATATCTACAACACCTGGGCCTACTACTAAGTGTCCATCACTAGTATATGCCATAGTGTTATCAGAATATGCTTTACCATATGATTCGTTAACAAATTTAAATGTTACAGCACCATTACTACTACCGCTACCAGGAACAGCATGTTCTGCCGTCATCTTAAATGCTACATCTGTTTTATACGAATCACTGTTGAATGGTCTTGGTTCAAATGTAAAGACATCATCACCAAATTGTGTTGCTGTTGGGGAAGCAATGTTACCTCTGGATTTAAGTGCTAAAATATCACCACCATCAGAACTATTATCTGCTTGTTGCCATATCTGCCTAACGCCACCTGCTACATTAGATTGTAATAGGAATGCTGTTGCACTAACATCATTGTGTATTTCTACACCTTCACCATTTGTTGCAGGTACAAATGTATTTCTTCCCGTGAATGTTTTGTCACCATCAATTGTTTGTGCATCAGTTAAATGTACAACATTAGTTATATTTGATCCTTCACCATGTAAATATTGTCCTACAACATTACCAGCCGCGGCTTCTACGTTACCAAGTTGAGAGATTAAATCACTACCAAAAGATTTTATGTCTTCTTGTGCGTGGAAGTGACCAGTAGCATCAACATCATGTATAACAGATATATTACCGCCTGTAATTTGCAATATACCATCTGTTAGTGTAGTACCTTGTACAGTACCTGTACCTGTTACATTTACAGCACTTGTAATACTACCTGAACTTATGTTTAAAGTACCATCTGTTAATGTGCCACCTGTAATTGTTCCAGTAGCATCTATTTTACCACTTGTTGATATGTTACCACTGGTTTGAATTGTTACATTTGTCCCTCCAGAACTATCATCAGTGCTCATGATACCCATTTCAATTGTACCATCACCTCTAACTTTGAACATACTTCTGTTAGTTGATGTTCCTAGGCCATTACCTCTAATTTCCCAACCCATTGGCACCGTGCCAGAACTTACAGTTCCGTCTACGAATGCATTGTGGTATAGTCCTTCTTTATATGCTGAACCATCATAACCTTCATAGTGTATTTCACCTATTCTGTTACCAGATGCCACTGCCGATATAGCCGAATTTGCCGTATCATACCATGCTTTAACAAAGTTGATTTCAGGACCTGATGATGTTCCTCTGGCTTCTTCAATTGTTAGTGTGCCGTGGAATTGATTCTCACATTGAATATGTAATGCACTATCTTCATTAGTGCCATCTAACAAAACACCTGGAGTAGTTGTTCCTAATCCTAAGAAGTTATTTGTGGTGTCAAATGTTAGACCTTTAAGTCCGTTTATGGCAGTATTTGGATTAACTTGTAAATTACCTGTTGTGCTAATTAGACTGTTGCTAGTTATAGCAGAAGTCATTGTTAAGCCATTTGTTTGTATATAGGCTTTTGCGTCAGCATTTGATATGCCACCGCCGCCGCCGCCGCCGCCACTAGCATCTGCTGGTGTAAATGTAAATACACCTGTACTGTTATTATAACTTAATGAACCGTTTCCGCTAGGTGTATTTGAAGTAACACTTACTGCGGCTCTGCTTCTAGCATCTGTATAATATAAATTAGTGTTTTCAGTAACTATGCTTGTATCTAATACTGCTGTTGTTGCCTGATTGCTACCATTACCTATAAAGATATTACCATTGTTTAAATTACTAACTTGATTTTGTCTAAAGGCTCCTTGTACAAGAATATGATTGGCACTTACTACTTTACCTATTTTTTGTATTCCTGCATTTTCACCTGTAGGTGCTGTATTTGCCAATGCACCTGGCTGAGTTGCACTTATAAATAAATCTGTTCCTAATGTGTAGCCATGGCTACTGTCATTCATTACACCTGAAGTTACTACTTGTCCTGTACTACTACCTGGTATGTTTTCTCGTACAATACCTATAGCAGGCATTTTAGACGCATCATCTGAATCTGCTAGTGCAACATGTGGTAAATCACCATTGTTTCCACCAGTTAAATATACAGCCTCGCCTTTAGTTAAAGTACTTACATTGTCATTATAAACATCTAACAGTACAGCACCATCTAAATCACCTATAAAGAAACCACTTGTTTGTATGTTTGCTGTAGCATTTAAACCATTTGTTTGTATATAGGCTTGTGCCTGTGCATTTGTTAGACTACTTGTACCAAATCCACTTAAATCAGGTGGTGTGTATGTAAATACACCTGTGCTGTTGTTATAGGCTAAAGTACCTGTACCACTCGCACTTGCTTGAGTAACACTTAAATTTGTTAATCCTATAAGATCTTGATATGCACTACCGTCATTACTAAATTGCCATTTGTCTGTACTTTCGTTCCAACGTAATACAGTATTTGCACCTGCTTGTGGTCTGTTTGCTATTATTTGTACTGTTGCATCTGTAGCCGCATTTGCGTTTAGTGTTATGCTTTGATCTCTTACATATAAATCTTCTACATTTCTGTAATCTAAATTACCACTAACTTCTATGTCTCCTGTTACATTTACATTACCTGTAAATGTATGTGTTTGAGTAGGACTGTTACCAAAAGCCGCTGTGCCTGTCATTGTGACATTGCCAGTGCCGTTTAATCCGTTTGTTTGTATGTATGACTGTGCTTGAGCATTTGTTAGACTACTTGTACCAAATCCACTTAAATCAGGTGGTGTGTATGTAAAAACACCTGTTCCATTATTGTATCCTAAAGTTCCTGCTCCACTGGCACTTGCTTGAGTTACACTAACTGCACCTCTACTTTTTGCGTCTGTATAATATTGATTTGTTCCTTCACTTAAATTACTAGTTGTTAATGTACCAAAATTAGCAATATTACCACTGCTACCTAAAGCAATACTAGTACCATTAACTGTAAGACTGCTGTTTGCTAATTCACTATTAGTTAATAGTAATGCACTTTTTTGTGTTATTGATGCATAATATTTTGAACCATCATAAAACACGTTCATGATATTCCATGCACTAGGATCAGTATCTAAATCTGTACTTTCATTAGCAAAATTCCAATCTGTCCAATTAGAAGGCGTAGTTGTGGTATCTATTAATTTACCACCGCCACCATCTTGTGTTAAAATTAGTGTTGCACTACCACCTGAGGATATATTGTTTAATGTTATACCTGTAACATTACCAGTTAAAGTTAATGTATGTACGGTACCACTTGCAATGTTTACAGATACTGCTCCGCTGACACTTCCGCCACTTACTATTGTTTCTTGGTATTTTTTTAGTGTTAAATCATCTAAATTAGATGTAAATCCAATAACACCTGTTACATTATTGTATGTTATTGGTAAGGTATTGCCGATTGCAAGTCTGATATCAGCGGTACTAGTAGTAATTGCGTTTCCTACTACTACATTTGAAATTGTTGATGCTACACTTACATTAACTAAATCCTGACTAAGAGATACTGTAGGTTCTGTAACTGCTACGGTTATATTTGATACGGCCATTACAGTCTCCTTATGTTGTTAATGATACGAAAGATGTGTCTGCTAATATATTTCCAATTGCTTTATCACCAGGTTTGTATCTTTCTAATACTGCCCATCTATGTGATTCTGTTACAGTAGGCGTTACACCTGTGTTTGTCCATGCGACTGAGAATATTGTGATTGGTACATTTGTTCTTGCATCTGGCATCAAAACGTTTCCTGCATATAAATTTGCAGGCATTGTAATATTAACTGTTCCTTGTGCGTTGTTTCTGTTAGAAACATTTACTGCACTTACATCTACATTAGCAAAATATCCTACTACTGAACTTGTAGTAAAATTTGGATTACCGTCATTGGTGTTGTACGTTAAAGTATCTACAACTATTGTTTGGGAATCTAATTCAAATGTATAATTACTTATATCAGTATTATAATTATAGGTAAATGTTTTTTGTTCTGATGGGAACTTTTCAATGACTTGTACATTATCTGCACCGCCAATGTAGTTCTTAAATGATAAGAGTCTACCGCTCATGTTATTCTCCTGTTGGATACGGAATAATCCGTGTTCGTATTATCCCTTTTGTTATATTTATCTAATTTCCATTATTTATAAATGGATTAACTAGGAAATCCTTAAACCCTGTACCGCTTATTTGTACTTTTGCTACAGATATATTTGCTCCTGGCATACCTGTATTTCCTGGTCCTATTCCTAGTAACATGCCTTGCCCTGATTGTCCAATACCTGCATAATTTATGTATGAAGATTCACTAGTTCCTGGTATATTGTAGTGTTTAATTTGTTGATATGTAGGACTATCTGGTTTAGAATCTATACTCATCAGTGATTGTACTTCACTATTAGCATTACCAGTGTAGGAAAATGCATATATGTTTCCGTCAATTCCTAATGTAGAATCTATATACACATTACTAGATAGATATGTGATATTACCTTCTGTAAGTGTAATATTAGAATCAACTAAAGATTCTAAATAGTCAGCATTACCAGTATTAGATTTCAAAGTATATCCACCCACATTAGCAACATATCCTGCTCTCCATGATTCACCATTAAGAGTAGTTATATTAGCATCTGTAAGACCACTAAATGTAACTGGTTCATCAAGACCAATGCGATCATGCGAATGACCTCCGTCAAACACATATACATCAACTGGGTTCGCTGAACCGCGATTTACTACTTTACTTAAGACGGCAGTTACACGGCCAGGCTTAACATTAATGTTACCATTAGTAGTTGCTGTATTAGATACTGGATTATAAATCATCATATGATTAGATCTATAAGGTAAGAAATATATATTTTTATCTACACCTAATTGTGCTGTTCCAAAATAAGAACCACTAGTGAATAATGGTTTTGTTTCTGAAAATGCTACTTCTCCTCCTGAAGGTATAAAATTAGCACCTGTGCTATCTAAAAACGTAAATCTTCCACTGGGTTGTCCACTAATATAAATTTTTTCATTATCCGGACTTGCGGCCGCGGCTAAACCAGGTCCTCCACTACCATAAGTTGGAGAACTAGGTAAAGCAGTTGAACCATAGAAACCGCTGGAAGTATTTAACAGATAAGCCAATGAATCAGTCGCTCCAAACCCGTTTCTCATTACTAAAACCAGACTACCTTGTAAATTACTTAGACCTCCCCAAGGTATAAGTATAGGATTACTTATAAGGAAATCACCAGGAACATTTATATTTTGTGCGGCACTTGATACTGAATTTGTGCCATTTATTAAATCAATTTGTGCTATTTGAGCAGGACTATTTCTTCTTAACGATATAAGCATGCCAGATGTTGAATCTGCAACTATTTGTGAATGCCCAGACATTTCTACACCATTATTTAAATTTACGGCTATATTTGCAATATTTCCTGATTCGTCATCATACGCCCATAAAGGACCATATTGATTTCCAAATGCACCTGTTGTAATATAAATGTTACCATTAAGTGTTGTTTGTACAGATAAATTATCGCCTATACTACCGGCACTTACATTAGGAACAAAATTGTGTTCTTCACTTATATGTATATTGCTAGGTGCTCCAGTACTTGTAAACCCTTGTATTATCTCAGTAAACACAGTCACGTTAGGCAGGTCAGGCCAACCGGGATAGCCTGTAAATCTTGTACTTTTACCAGGTTGTTTTCCTCTAAAAAATTTACTACTTCCTATAGGCATTGTTTACTCCGGTTGCGTTGGCCATGTTACATCTTCTCTGTTTGTGGCACTTGTATTGTTAGCAGGAACATCACGTAATGCTTGTCTGTATGTTTGCCATTCTGTTTTCTTACTGTCACTTAAAGGTGAATCTACACCTTGTGTCCAGTCACAGGCTTTAAGTAAATTGTTTCTGCGTTCTCTCATCCAACTATCTATGTTAAATGTTGTAAAAGGATTTTCTTGTGATTCTACTTCTAATGTTTCTAAATTTATTTTGTATTCCATTGTGTTTGGAACATATCCGTTTATACTTGCTAAATTACTACCTTGTTGTAACTGCAAAGCCAATATTGAATCACTCATACGTCTACAGGATTCTATTACTCCTGTATCTGTTTTATATATTATTCTATGCATTACTTTTCACCTTTTGTGATACGTTTCATTTCATATGCCATGTTACCTACACTTCTAGGAAATGAATTTGCTGTATCTAATGTACTATATCCTTGTATTTTCATAGTCGCTTGTACTGGTTTCATATCAGCAGGTAGACTATGTGCTGTAGGATCTAGTTCTACCTTTTTAGTATCAGTTAATTGTGGAGGTGCACCTGTTATATTTGTAAAGGTTACACCGCCGCCTGTAATTGGTATGTTAGCACTATGAGTAGTATTTGCATATTGTAATGTTACTTCGTTACGAAAACCTGCATCATACCCTCCGCCTGGTATAACACCACCTAGATTACCTACCGCTGTAAATGTATAATCTCCTATATCTACACCTGATATATCATACACTTCTGGTGTAATCAAGTCATTGAATGTAGTACCATTTACCACATTTGTATTACCTAGTCCTGCGTTTTCTAACTGAGCACCTGCACCAAATATTTGCATAGCAGGATTTGTAACAACATTACCGAATACTGACCCTGGTAATGCTGATAAATTTCCGTATGTACCATTATATACTTGCGGTATGAATATAGGAGGTATAATAGGTATTCTTGGTAAATCTATATTACCTAAAGGAGGTGTTTCAGTTGCTATAGGATGTGTATAGTAACTATCTGAATATTCTATAGCACTTATTTGTGCTGTTACCATACCTGTTTCGTCTTGTTGTTCTGTTACTCTCATAACACGGAATAATTTATCTGTCCAACCGTATAAATTATTAGTAACCTTTATAACATCACCAACATCACTTTGAATTCCGCTAAAATCACTTACGAATTGAATTACTGTTCCTACTCTGCTTTGATTAAGGTCAATGTTTGCTAATATTTCTGCTCTCACATTGTCATTAATCATATCTAATTTGTAATTTAACACATTATCTGGTTCATTAGGATTTCTATCTGCTGGAGGTGTTGTTATTTTTACTGTATTTGTTTGGTCTTTACGTTGTTTATCCATAAATTCAACTTCTACACCATTATATAGTGCATATAATTCTGTTGAACTTATGTCTATTTTGCTAACTATGTTGTCATCATTATATACTAAACAGTTAGCCTTTTCGGCAGTACTAAGTGCTCTGTTTGGTATTGCTTTGAACTTACCATCTTTAACATTGAATGAAAAGAATGTACCCGCTGACTGACATAATTTATCTATGTTTGTTGAACATACATCAAATGTACTTAACATACCGTTTATTTCATAACGTTTCAGTGTTGTGCTTACATTACTAGCATTTGTATAACTAACAAGTTCATTACTATAACCTTTCATTGCTGTATTGGCAGTACCTGTTATACTTGTTACATCTATTTGACTAGTACTAAGTCCTGCGCCATATCGACTATCTGTAAGGTAATCGAATAAACAATCACCAGGATTGTTTAGTGTGTTATTCATTTTAAAGGTCATTTGCGGTAAACCATTTAAACCGTTTTCAGCATCGTAATCTATCTGTAGTACAGCAAACACCATGTTATTTGCTGTATGATTTGCTCCCCAATGAGGTACTATACTTGTAGCAGATGCACCACCTACTGCAGGAAATATACAATCAGTAGCACCACTACCACCTGCATATATGTTTAACCTTACATTACCTGCATAACTTGTATCTGTACTTTGGTTAGGATCTCTGTGACTTGTTACTGAATTTCCAGAAAAGAATAATTCTACATCATTCATAAACACTTGACTGCAACTAAATGTTCCTGTTTGTGTTTCTTCTGATAATGCAATACAATATGTCATTGTTTTGTTTTCATTACTAATTGCGGCATCAAATATAGGACCACTAGTAAATGCTTGTCCATATAGTACTGGTAATTTATTATCTGTTGCTGGTGGTAACTGTATACTAGTACCTGGGTCTGCACCTTGATCAAAAGAAGGTGGTTTAAATACACCTAATGCTCTTGCTGTACCATAAGCAAGTCCACCTGCTATAACTGATGTTGCAATAGTGGCTAAAACACCAGTTAATCCTACTGCTCCTACTATTGCTGTTGCTATTGCTGTAAATACTGCCATTGTTAACCTCTAAATGCCCAATTGTAATCTATTGGTTCCCAACCTCTTTCTTCTAACTTTAAATCTGGTGTTGTTGCTAGTGTAGTTAGTGTAAATGTAGATATATGACCTAGGTCTTTGGCT
>Ga0181412_1000865_pt1 | contig 12127 bp, 9 predicted proteins | sample 35SPOviralmetaG_FD_130113 | JGI IMG/M metagenome (GOLD analysis project Ga0181412, IMG submission 130113) | Marine viral communities from the oligotrophic San Pedro Time Series (SPOT) site, San Pedro Channel, CA, USA - 35 SPOT_SRF_2012-08-15 | ecosystem: Environmental > Aquatic > Marine > Strait... | reverse complement strand
TTACCACTTTGATCTATTAAAAGTTTTTGAGAAAACCCAGATGTATACAAACGAAAACCGTCACCTGCGCCACCAATATACATACCACCAGCATTGTTACCTGTTCTAAATAAACCTACTTGCGCACTACCATTTGAAACTGTAAATCTGGGATAACCACTACTATCATTTGTTTCAAAGCCAGGCGCTGTTATTTCGCCTGCAAAAGTTGTTGTTAAGGCATCATTAGTACCAAACTGTACAACCTCTTCTAAGCTAGAAGCATTATTCTTTTTAGCAAATATTTTTGTATAACCAGAACTTCCACCACCACCTCTGTAGAAATGTACACCAGCAACCTCAACGCTATTATAGGCTGCTATTCTGTAAACTTCAACGTTACCTGCGTCTTGTCTATTGTTATAAAGTTCTAATCTACTACCTGCATTCTGTTGGTCGGTAAATCTACTTGGACCAGGACCAACATTTAATGAACCTGAAAAAGTTGCGGTATTATCACCGTCTAATCTTAACGCGGTTGACAACGAAGAAGTACCTGTGCTATATGTTTGAAATGACAAGCTATAGTTGTTTACAGCGCCTTCTATAATTCTAGCATCACCATTTTGCCATTGTATTTGTCCTCCAGATTTTAATTCTAAATTACGCCACCTATTAGAACTGTTACCTAAATCTTTAGTACCATCTGCACTAGGTATTAAATTACCAGCGGTTATATCACCAGATACAACAATACCTTGGTCTCCAGTAAGATTTAGCGTTTGCTCTCCATCTTTGTTGTAAATATTTTCTACTTCTAATAAGTCTAGTTTTATCGCCATGTTATATTAATCTTCTAAATTTAAATGTCATTGTTTTACCGTTTGTACCATTTAATGCAAGTGAGTGTGCAAAGTTTTGTTTTACTTGTAGCATTAGATTATCACCAGGGTTAGTATGCCTTAGTGTTCTAAACTGAAGGTGAGAACTGTTGCTTGCGTGCCCAGCGTTATGTGTTACTATTTCGTCGTGGTTTGTGCTATTAGTTATACCGCCATACCAAGAAATTGTTGCTGAGTAATACTCATCAAAATGAAGACCACCAGCGTTATGGTCATCAACAAACACTTGCATTGCATATGTACCAGTAGCTAAGTCAGAACTATTAATACCAGTATCTGTCCAAGTATTAGCAGCTAACTGAAAAGTCATTGATACAGTTGTTAATCCTAACGTTGTAGAAAATGCCGTAGCAGTAGCCGCGTTACCTGTACACGAGCCCGAAGAACCAGATACAGAAGTTACATTTGAGTTTAATAAGGTTGATATACTTGTAAGGCCAGTACCTCCTCTAGTAACAGCAACAGTACCTGATGTTATTTCACTACCATTTAAAGCGGTAAGGGCAGATCCATCACCTGTGAAACCGGAAGTACCTGCAGAACCCACGGCTCTAAACTTACCGGCGTATAAAGTTTGATAACCAGCAGCGTTTGCGGTACCAGCAACGTTTTCATCATTGTTATCACCTCCTCCTGCAATAACTCCTAAAGAAGCAGAGCCAGCATCACTACCAGTTGCAACAAGCTGAAATACACCTACACTCTCATCCCATTGAAGAGCTACAGAGTTAGAAGTACCTCTATCCATTACAACACCAATGTCCGACGTGTTAGCACTTGGGCTTGCGCCTTCAACCGCACCGTTAAGTTGTATTATATTGTCTTTTATAACAGTGTTTGATGTTGATTCTGTAACAACATCACCTTTAACCGTTAATTTACCTTCTACAGTTAAATGATTTTCTACAACAACATTTGTACCATCGTCATTATTTGTTCCAGCAGTTTCAGTATCTAATTTACCAATACGAACAGTTGAGTTAGCTATGTTTGCAATTGTTAACGTAGAGTTGCTTGAGTCATTGTTAAGTTCAATTTCTTTAGTAGAAATTTTATTTATAGCACCTATATTAGTGGCGTGGTCACCAGTTATATTGCCATTGGCAGTTATATTTCCTGATATATCTGCATTACCGTTTATGTCTAGACTAGTGCCTTCTAGCTCTGCACCAGTTATTTGTCCATAAGCTCTTATCATTCCATTACTTAGAGTAGTAACTGAATCTTTTATTGTTGGATTTGAAACGGCTGTTACGGCTAACGTTGATGGAACCACAGCATCTCCAATAACGGTCATTTCAACTTGAACGTTTGAACCACTATTAAGTAAAACCTCAACGTCACCTAAACTATTGATACGAACACCCTTTACGTATTTGTAACCACTGTTAGCACTACTCCTATGAGCATCTAGTATGTTGATGTGAGCTTCACCACCTTGATATCCCTCTGAAACTATAAATGATATTGAAGTGTGAGCGTATGCTCTTAAATGACATTCAACTGGCATTGAAGCACTCTCTGTACATCTAAATATATGATACCAAGCGTCTGTTCCTGGATCACTAACTACACTGGTCCACACTTTGTGAGTTCCTTTAACAGCACCTAAAGTGGTGGTAGTTACGTTGGAATTTAATAGAGTTGATATACTTGATAAACCTGTTCCACCTTCAGCAGCGGCTAACACAGTTCCTAACGTTAGAGCTCCTGATATGTCAGCATTACCGTTTATGTCTAAAGTACCATCAACTACTAAAGTATCAGCACTTTCGTCCCATTGCATTTTCTTACCAGATGTTGCACCATAGAATATTACGTCATGTCCAGTGTCGTCTGCACCAACAGTTAAAGTACCTGTAATAGTTGTGTTCTCTTTTAACGCTATTGACGTAGAGCTAATTTCCATTGAATTAAAACCAGAGCCATTTGCCCTAAACATATGTTTTCCAGTAGAATTAATGTAGTATGCATTACCATTTGAGTCTCCCTGTATTGCCAAATCCGCGCTTGAATCGTGCATGTTTAAAATACCTTCAACAGTTACGTCACCTGCAAAAGTTGCGTTTTGACTACTGTCTAATAAAAGAGCTTCCGTTCCACCAGTAAAAAATTTAATGTTATCAGCAGAACTTTCTGTTATGTATGTATTGCCACCACCATCTAAGTATAACTTTGTAGTAGCATTTAATCTTACGTCGCCAGAAGATGTTACTTGAAACCTTTGGTGATTACCAGAAGCACTTCTAAATATCCAACTATCTGCACTTGATAAATAAACATGACTACCTGATCTGTAATCCGTGGCAGTTACACTACCTGCAAAAGTTGCGTTTTGTGAACTGTCAAGCGTTAAAGCTATAGTTCCACCAGTAGCAAAAACTAATTGATTAGCAGCGCTTTCCTGTATGTATGTGTCACCACCATTATCCATATAAAGAGCTGCAGTGGCCCTCATATACATATCGCCGTTTTGTTTTAGTGTTAAAGCGGTGTCCATATTACTACCATCTCCACCACCAAATCTCCACAGCCAATGACCCGTTGTGTCTGATGTGTTACTATCCCACTGATCAAATCTAGTAGTCATAATACCACTAGTCTCGTCTTGTCTATGTACTAGATGTGCATTTCTATCATCTACATACGCACCCCAATATTGTAAGTGACTTCTACCAACTTTAAGTTGAGGTTGCGTAGTTTGGGCTGCACCATTAACATAAACTTCTAGTCCTGGTAGTTCATCTCTATGGTATATATTTACAGTAGAAACATTTTCGTCCCAGTGAAAATATTCCCCAGCAAGGTCACCATGAAGTACTACATCTCTACCAGTGCCACTAGCACCTACAGTTAACGTTCCTGATATATCGGCATTACCGTTGATGTCTAAGCTACTACTTACTACAGCGTCACTACAAACTAAATCAACAGAGTTTGATACGCCAGAACTAGGCACTGCATTATGTGAAACATCTTCAACTTCGTTAAAAGATTCTTCTTGACCTTGATACGAATAAGCTAAACCTATAAAAGCCGTGCAGGTAGTGTAAGAGCTTGGTTGGGGAACCCACACATACCATTTACTATTATAATTAAATAGTTTTATTGTTACACTTGTTGTTGCTTTACCAGCTTTACTTACAACCGTACCGTTTTGCTGTGTTGTTGCTGAAAACTCAATTGTTTGGAAAGTATTGAAATTAAACTGTTCTAGCTTAATAGTACCATGAAGCATGGCGTAGGCAGTTGTAGATATGTTAGTTTCTATTAAAAAACCATTAGATGTATTGGAACCTCCACAGTATACGCCTTTTGCAAACACATTTCCACCTTGTAGTGTTCCATTAATAATAGTATTATTGTTGTTGACAGAAAGCCGAACGTTTGCTCCTGTAACAAACGAAATGTTGTCAGAAGAGCTTTCTGTTATGTAAGTGTTACTACCGTCGTCAAGATACAATCTTTTTGTAGGTGCCATGTAAAAATTACTAGCAATCCACGCCGACCCACCATTGTAAAATTTAAATCTTGCGCTACCACTACCATCAATAAACTCTAATTGATCTTCACCTGCACCGCTACCGTTTTTATTATATTCTATTGCAAAACCATTTGAACTGGTGTTTTTGCTATACATCTGTATCTTAGCGTTACCAGTAGAAGTATTAATAGTACCTATTTCAAGTAAAGGTGTATTTTTTTGTATTTTAATATCACCACCATCTACAACTAAATTGTCATTTACTGTAGTAGCTCCATTTAAATAACTTGTACCATTATTATAAAAATCAAAACTACCATGAACGCCTGTACTTTTTACAGCAAACTTACCTGTAACGTTACCATTAACTGCTTCAATATCACCTGCAAAAGTTGCGTTACCCGTATTAGAAATTGATGCTTTACTAGTTCCACCAACTTGTAAATCTAATAAGTTTTTAGTTCCAGACCCTGTTGCTGTTTCAGTTACATTAACTTTAACACCAGTGTAACCAGCTGTAGAACTTTGATTTATTGTTGGTTCAACCATCATCATGGTTTGATCTCCACTAGTTTTAGCAAAAGCACCAGCTGAATGAATAAACCTATGCCCTATTGATGCGTAATCAGCACTTCCACCTCTGTATGTAAATGTACCACCACCACCTGCTAAACTGTTACTATAAGAAGTTAAACCACCGTAAAATACACCATTACCATAACCATCAATATATGCTTTGTTACTACCACTACGTGTAAGTAAAAATTTGTCAGAAGCAGAAACAAAATCCACATGTACTTTTTCTGCTGGGATTGCGGTTCCTATACCAACTTTTCCGTCCATAGAAATTCTCATACGCTCTGACCAGTCAGTGGTAGTATCAGTAGCGTTGTTAGTATAAAATGCTAGTCCTGATCTAAAATAATTACCTTCACCTATTTGTAAAATACCAGCAGATCTTTTGCTGTAAGTATTATAATACGGTTTCCAAGTTATTCCAGGGCCTAAGTCATTACTAGTTCCCCCACTATTACCGTTATTAGCATTTAAGTATAGTTGATTTGTGTCTTGTTCTTGATCAGTATTACCACGCATGTCTAGACTGCCGCTAATATGAAGAGCACTGTTAGGTGATGTTACACCTACACCTAGCTTAGCACCACCATCTATTATTATGTCATCTAAAAACTTAGGCATCTATATTAATTTAATTTATTATTTTTGCTATACACACTATGCCATTCTTGTAACCATAGCTGCGTAAGCACCTAAAGCAACATTATTAGCAAAAGTTACTGTTATAGTAGCATTTGTTGGTCTTGCAATATCCGCAAACACAGTATCGTAATCACCACTGTTTTTTATAACTTCAACTTTGTAATAAAAACTAGCACCCATAGCGTGAGTTATAGTAAACACTGTACTTGCAGCACCGTTGTTATTAGAGCTAACAGGATTAGCTGTGCTCTCATCATCATTTAGTGTAAATGTCTTTACAGTACCTATAAGTTGACCTTCGATTGTAGCTTTACCAGCTGCAGATCTAGCAATTGTTGTATCAGTAGCATGGCCTAACTCTATAGTACCAACTGGAACAGCTTGATCTGTATTGGCAGCTAAGTTTGTTGCTGTTGCAACATTACCAGCTGTTGTAGATGCACTAGCCCATTTTAACCCACCAGTAACAGATGAATCAGCAACTAGTACATAATCATTTGTAGGTGCGTTAGAAACTTGTAATCTAGACTCATCAATAGCTTCTGTATCTATATACGATTGGCCTATAGCTCCACCAACCCAATCACCACTATTATCAATAACAGCTGTAGAACCAACTGTAAGTGTACCAGCTAAAGTTGTAACACCTGTAGCTCCATAGCCTATACTTACATCTAAAGTATCATCTGTCTGACCAGTTACTTTAAAACCAGTTCTTAAAGTACCATCAGTAATAAACAATTGTTTATATGTAACAGCTTCACTATCAGTAGTAACATCTGATGCTTCTACTAACCACCTCATATACTCATGGCTTGCTGCAGCGGCATTGTTACCAAAGAAAGAGAATTTAGCTAAATCATCGTTATTTTGAAGAGCTGTAGTTGCATTAGTTCTTTGTTTTTCAAATCTAATTAAAGACCCGTTGGCATCAGCATTAGCAGCCATTAAATTTAAAGATCTAAAACCATTGCCAGACTTACCTAAATGAAGACCTTGAGGTGATGTAGGGTATAAGTTAGTGTCATCAAGATGTAGTTCGTTATCATCTTTAACTTTAAATATTATTGTATCGTCTGTTGCAAAATCTATTTGATTGTCAGAATCTCTACCAACTTTAAGTGCAGCATTGTATAATGATGTAACATTAGTTTGTGCAGCAGCAAGTGTAAGTGCTCCACTACCAGTAACGTCTCCTGTGTGGGTAGCGTTTGTAGTTAAAGTACTTGCGATAGTTACAACACCATCACTTGTGCCTGTTGTTGATATACCAGTACCAGCTGCTATAGTTAAACTATCACCTTGCGTTATTGTTGTACCTGTACCAGTTGTTGTTGCAGCAACAGTAAAACCAGTACCCATTGTGTTTGTGAATGATGTTATATAACCAGCACCATTAGTTATGTATTGATTGTCTAATGCACCACCACTACCTGTGTACGTTGACAAAGCTGTATCTTCAACGTTAGTTAAACCAACATCTGATTTAGTTGTATTTGAATTTTTATGTGTTGAATTTGCGAAGTTAGAAATACCTGTACCACCTACTGCAACAGCAACAGTACCTGTAGTAATCCTAGTACCGTTTAAGGCAGTAAGGCCTGAACCATCACCTGTAAAACCAGCGGTTCCCGTAGCACCAACAGCTCTAAATTGGCCGGCATATAAACTTTGATAACCCCTAGGATCTGCAGTACCAGCAACGTTTTCATCGTTAGTCCCAGCCGACATTGTTAAAGATGCAGAATCTGCATCACTACCAGTTGCAATAAGCGCAAACACGTTGTCGCTTTCATCCCATTGTAGAGCTACAGAACCAGAGGTTCCTCTAGTCATTACAATACCAATATCACTTGTATTAGCACTACTACCACCGTCATTAAGTTGTATTATATTATCTTTTATAACAGTATTAGATGTTGATTCAGTTACAACATCACCTTGAACCGTTAACGTACCTTTTACACTTAAGTTGTTTTCTACACTAACATCTGTACCATCAGTTGCATTAGCACCAGTTTGTGTTTTACCTAAAGTTATGCTTTGACTAGCTGTGTCTACAATTTTTAACACTGCATTACTCTGATCTGTGTTGATTGCAATAGATTTAGCAGTAACTGTATTTATAGCACCTATACTAGTAGAGTTGTCACCATTTATGTTACCATTAGCAGTTATGTTTCCAGAAACCGTTAAACCAGTTAAAGTACCAACAGATGTAATTGCTGTTTGTGCGGCTTGCGTTACAGTGAGCGCACTACCAGTTGTATCTGCGTTTTTTAATGCAAATCTAGCTCCAATAGCTTTTGATGACATTAAATGGTCGTCTTCATCTTCAAACTCACTAGTAATATCTATATCGCTAACAGTATGACCACCGATAACAAAACCACCAGCTGTTAATGAATTAGTTCCAACAGTAACGTTTCCTCCGAAAGTACCACCATTTGCTGCAGACACAAAGTCTGAAGGTAGTGTTTGAGTCCCCACTGTACCGTCAGATATTGCTGTGTTTAGTTGTGCTAGCGTGAATGAGCCTAAAGAAGCTACGTTTCCAACAGATGTAACATGCCCTGATAAATTAGCATTTGTAGTTACAGTTGCTGCATTACCAGAGGTATTTGCAGCATTGTTAGGGATAGAACCACTAACTAAAGTAATTGAAGCTGATCCATCAAATGAAACACCACCAATATTAACCGCCGCTGCAAGTTTAGTTGCGGTAGCAGCATTACCAGTTGTATCTTGGTCATTACTAGTAACTATTGTTACAGTACTTCCTGTAGAGCTAGTTGTTATACCTGCACCACCAGTTATTGTAAAAGCTGCAGATCCAGCTACATCAGATATTGTAGTTCCATCATCTGTTGTAAAAGCAACGCCAGTAATATCACCAACAGGTCTCCAAGCAGTGTCATCTCTATAAAATAATGCCTTAGCATCAAGGTTGTAAAATATTTGACCCTCGGTACCAGTAGTATTACCAGCAGGGCCATTAGTATGTGTTGATTGTGAGCTTGTGTGAATTACAGGGCTTAATAGTTGATTACTATCAAGATCTATGTTGTTTAAAAATTTAGGCATTTTTTTATTGTTAGTTTAGATATGCATAACCTGTAGTTGCTGAACTAAATGTTATTGTTATTTGACTATCGGAATTATAAACTATATTTGCCTCTACCTTATTACCACTTAAATCGGTTAAAGTTACTGAAGGCTTGCCATTTAATCTATGACCTACAACCCATGTTGCAGATGCACTTGCTTGCTGGAATTTAAACTTAATAGCACTAACAGGTAGGTTCTTAGTAGAACCATCAGGTTTAGAAATAATAATACTATCTCTACTATTAAGCTTTTCCTGTTTAGGATATTTTTTCCAGTTAAATATCATTTATTTTTTCCTTTTCTCCAATGATCGTCCACCGAAGTACGCACCAATCACTGTTATCAATGTTAATTGTAATAAATCAACATATGAATCTTTCACGTTAAAATTTAATTGTCCAGCATCTATAAATATTAGCAACACAGTACATGTTACTAAGAATATCAAAACTAGCGGTCGAACGTTTTTACTCAGCCATGAATCACTATTCATATCTGATTGCCAACGAGATGTAACGTTCTTTTCCATCTCTATTTCGTAGTTGGCCATTAATTCTTTTATCTTCTGTCTTGCTTCTAATTTTTCAGCTTTAGAGGTAGTTAAATTATCTAACACACCACCAACGTTGTTTATTAGCTCACCTGTACCAGCAGATAATATTTTCCCTATAACACTCATTATTTTTTCTTTTTACCTTTTTTACTTTTTTTATTTTTACCTTTTTTCTTCATTACTTTTTTAGTAAGTCCAGCTTTTTTTCCGTATGGCATTTTATTATCTGTTTTTATCTTTAATCATATCATCAATAGCTTTGTTATAAACTTTATCTGTATATGATACGTTTTTATAAAACTTAGATCGCTCAGATGTAGGCATATCTTCCTCACCTAGCAATATTCTATAAATACGATTAATTAATTGTTTGCATCGATATGACGTCTTATACACACTATATTTTATAGTGGTACGATTTCTATGTCTCCAAGTATCTATCCAACCATCTTGTCTAAGCCTGTCCCACCTGGCTTTGTCCCAAGAGTAAGTGTAAACTCCGTCCATGAAATCTTTTCGTGTGAATCTTCCTTCACAATCTAAATAAAATAAAAGTTCTAAGTCTGCGTCTAAAATACCGTAAGTCTTACAAGCCCACTTTCTAGTGAGCCTGTAATACTTAAGGATATTCATTTCACGCAAATCTTGCGCGGTTAGCCTCATTAAACGATATTAGCTAGCAGTTTAGTTATTCCTACTGATTCTAAACCTTCAGCATAAACGTCATTAGCTCTGTCAATCACAGTTATTACACCACCAGCTTTTTGCTTGTTAGCATTTAACAAGGTTGTAATCGCTTTTGATATTTTAACAAAATTAATTCCATCATCATCAGCATGAGTAAGTGTTACTACATCGCAATCAGTACCAATGCTATTTGAAGCTTTAAATGATAAAACAGTAGAAGTATCACTTGCTTTATCGCAAGCAACAAAAGCATCTGCTCTTAAAGCAAATTCAGTAGTTTCTGTTGGTATTATTTCTATAGTAACTATATCACCTGTAGCTAAGTCAAAACCATTTGAAGCAGCAGCAGCAATAGTTATAACGTTTGCGTTAAATGATTTTCCATTATCTGGAATAATAGTATCTGTACCCTCAGAAATATCAGTAACAGTTACTGTAACTTGAGTGTCTAAAGTTATATCAGCATCCCAGTTAGCATCACCATTAATAGTAAATGTTTGAGTACCAGCTGTAGCGGTAAAAACTTCTTTACCTTTTTCTCTAAAGTATAAAAAATTTGTGTTCATTGTATATATATGTATTAGTTATCGTTAGAAGTGATGTCAACATCAGTTACTCCCGCTATGTTAAAAATTCCATGTTCTTTATCACCTACAACAATAAATGGATTATTGTTTTTTTCTGAGTTAATCATTGCAACTAAAGCACTCATAACTGCTTTATGATCACCATCAGCGTGAGTTATCTTTACTAGATCTTCTACTCCAGCACCACCGTCAGTTGGTATAACACCATCTCTTGGTGTTAAATTAATTCTAGTCTCTGTAGCAGAAGATGCAAAAATTGCACGAATACTACTAGTTGGGTACATAGCCATTTGCTGATTACCAGCTGGGGCTGCGTTACCACTTGTGTCTACGAAATATAAGTATTTTTCCATAATTATGTTATTGATTCTATAGCTGTAAACGGGTGTAGGAATTTTCCATTAACACCGTCTGCAACTGTGATTAAACTTCTAGATCCTGAAGCCATAGCACCTGCTAAAACTTCACAAGCTTCTTTTGCTTTACCTGCTTCAATAGTCAATGCAACTATAACAGCGTCGTTAGTTCCATCTTCTTCCATGAAAGATACTTGCATTGTGTCTGCATCTGCCATATCAACTCCAAGATAGTTTTTAACAGGAACACATATAGCTCTTCCGCCACTGCCTCCTACTGCAAATAATAAATTTGTCATTTTTGTTAGTTTTAATTAATAATTTGTTTTTGTTTTTAAGTTTAAAGTTTATGGTTTTTGGTTTAGGTATCAATTAGTACTACATCCATTGATCGGATTACGTAGTATAATGTTTCTTTGTACTGAACTCCGTGTCCAGCATGTTTGTCGTAATAAACAACGTCTTTGTCATTTATACCTTCTACAAGGTTACCAACAGATATTACGTTAGCCTTTATATACCTATTGTCCTCATCTATATCTTCGGTTAATATAAGTCCACCAACTGTCTTTGGCCCTTGCTTTATTTTTTGTACTATTATATAGTTATTTACTGCTTGCATCGCCTCTCATGTTTGAAATTATACAATCAGCGGATATAATAGTAGTTACAACACTTACCGCGTTTTTAAGTGCTGACTTAGTAACAAGTACTGGATCTATAATACCATGCTTAATCATTTCACATGTATTTCCATTTGTTACATCTATTCCTTTACCATCTGTAGGTTCTACAGCTTCAAGTATACCAGCATTGTCTAATATAGTCTGATAAGGTGCTTTAATAGCATTGAGTAGTATTTCTTCACCCCAACCATTTGCTTTTATTTCTTGAGCAGCATTTAATAAAGCTATACCACCACCTGGTACAATACCTTCTTTCAATGCTGCTTTAGTAGCGTATATGGCATCTTCAACTCTATCTTTCTTTTCTTTCAACTCTACTTTAGATGCAGCACCTACTTTGACCATACCTACTTTTCCAGATAACATAGCTAACCTATCTTTTACTTTTTTCTTTAAAAACGGGTTTTTTTCGTTTTTTATAGCTTTTTTTACAGTTTTTATACGTTCTGTTAAATCTTCACCAAGGTCTATAGTAGTTATTACAGTATTTTTATCGTTTGTAACGGCTTTTTCAGCTTTTCCAAGGCAATCAACAGTAATTAAATCCATATCATCACCAAGCTCTTC
>Ga0181412_1000862_pt1 | contig 12151 bp, 13 predicted proteins | sample 35SPOviralmetaG_FD_130113 | JGI IMG/M metagenome (GOLD analysis project Ga0181412, IMG submission 130113) | Marine viral communities from the oligotrophic San Pedro Time Series (SPOT) site, San Pedro Channel, CA, USA - 35 SPOT_SRF_2012-08-15 | ecosystem: Environmental > Aquatic > Marine > Strait... | reverse complement strand
GAGTAGAATCTAGTGATAAAGCACAACAAGAAGTTGATGCAAGGTTCATCGAGTTGGAAACAAAAGTCCAAGCACTCTGGAACTAATTGGTTTCTTACTTTACCTAAGAGTAAGTGGTGCGGATGGGATACTCCCGCTCTGTTTCTTGCTTCAGGTAAAAGAGCAAGTGGCGTGCATGACAAGACCTTCAAAGACCCTTGACAACAAGGGTCTTTTTTTGTATGATACATAAGAAGAAAGTTTTTTATTAATGTCTGAATATACTAAGACCGCCCTGGTACTTGGTGCTGGTGGCTTTATTGGAAGTCATATGGTTAAACGTCTCCGCTCAGAAGGATATTGGGTGCGTGGAGTTGATGTAAAACGTCCTGAGTTTTCTGAAACGGAGGCTAATGAATTTGTTGTTACTGATCTTACTCACTATGATCATGTTAGACAGTGTTTAAAATTCAAAGGATATCTAGGTAATTATCATAATGATATCCCTTATAAAATGGTAAAACCATTTGATGAGATCTATCAGTTTGCTGCTGATATGGGTGGTGCGGGTTTCGTTTTCAGTGGTGAAAATGATGCAGAGATTATGCAAAACTCTGTGACTATTAATCTACACGTTCTCCGGGTAGTAAAGGAGATGGGTGGAGATTATCCTAAAATCTTCTATTCTAGTTCTGCCTGTATGTATCCTGAGTATGCTCAGGAAGAAACAAACAACCCTGGATTGAGAGAAAATGACGCATACCCAGCAGCACCAGACTCTGAATACGGATGGGAAAAACTCTTTAGTGAGCGTCTCTACCTTGCTTACAATCGCAACCATGGCATCCCTGTTAGGATTGCTAGGTATCACAATATCTTTGGTCCTGAAGGGACCTGGGACGGTGGCAGAGAGAAGTCACCAGCTGCAATCTGCCGTAAAGTCGCTTACCTCCCGGAGCAGGGTGGAGCAATCGAGGTGTGGGGAGATGGTTTACAAACTCGTTCCTTCTTGTTCATTGACGAATGCGTTGAAGCAACTTACAGATTGATGCAATCAGACTTCATGGGTCCAGTCAATATTGGTTCCGAAGAGATGGTAACTATCAATCAGTTGGTAGATATTGCTGCTGAAGTTGCAGAGAAAGAAGTTACTAAGATTCATATTGATGGACCTCTTGGAGTTCGTGGACGCAATTCTAATAATGATTTAATTCGTGAGAATTTGGATTGGGATTATCAAATGACTCTTAAAGAAGGTATTCGTTACACATATAATTGGATTAGCGAACAAATTTCATGAATATAAAAGATATTGAAATCATAGAATCTTTAGGTCAAGATTTCTATGACAGTTTTAATAAATTTATTCTCAGTTCTGACCTGAAGGTATTTGGAAAACTTTTGGCTAGATTTCAATTGTTTGAAATGGTTAAGGATATTCCTGGAGATATTGTTGAGTGTGGTGTTTTTAAGGGAACAGGTCTTTTTACTTTTTTAAAACTAAAAAGATATTATTGCCCTAATAGTTTGAAAAAAGTTATTGGATTTGATTTTTTTAATACAGAGGCACTTGTAGATAGTTTATCTAATCAAGACAAGGATGCAATGAGTACATTATTTTCTGGAAGAGATTTTAATCATGATGAGTGTTTCAAAGATGCTTTAGAATATCAAATTTTAAAAAGTGGATTTCAAGAACATGAGTTTGAATTAATTCAGGGAAACATTTCTAAAACTGTTGTTGATTTTGTTAAAACAAAACCAGGTGCAAAGATATCATTATTGTATATGGATCTTGATATAGAGCAACCTACTTATGACACTTTAAACTCCCTATGGGATAGGGTTAGTAGTGGTGGAGTAGTTGTGTTTGACGAGTATGCATACCATAGTTGGTCAGAGTCTGTAGGTGTTGATAAATACTTTCAAAATAAAAATATAAAAATTCATTCTATGAATTTTATTGCCCCTTCTGCATATGTTATTAAACCATGAATAAGTTAAATCGTTTAGTTCGCAATTCTGATCTGAAGTGGATTAGTGAAGTTAGAGATGAAAATAATTGGATTGAAAAATATCCACACTCAACTTGTTTAGGGAATCATTGGGTAAGAGATGAAGCACTTTATAAGTGGGTCTTTGCACTACTTAATTTTGGTATTGGAACCAGTGGAAAGAAAGTAATCGACCTTGGAGTTCAGAATGGATGTGTTCCTCATGTTGTGGCAGATTGGGGAAATGATACAATCGCTTTAGATATTAAAGAGGCTCCATGGGAACAACCAAAATCATCCGCTAAACTTGTTATTGCAAATGCTTTTGAGTGGTTGCCTGAATTAGAGGATGAGTCTATAGATGTCTTCTTTGACATTTGTGCAGTTCATTGTTTTGACCCATCGCATGATGAAAATTGTGGCAACTATGGACTGTTAAAAATCTCTGAACTTGCTTATCAGAAATTAAAACCAGGAGGCAAGTTTATCATCACATCTGATGTTGGTGATGCAGCAGAAGGATCATATATTAAAGCAGAAAGTTTTATTGAGATTGTTGAACGTGCTGGATTTAAAATAACTTCTGAATTTGATGGTACAATAGATGGGGATACATTTTACAATGCCGATCTCAAAGTAGCTTCTATGGATTTTGTAAAATAAAATATGAATAAACTCGTTATATTTGATCTTGACGGTGTTCTTATTGACAGTAGAGATATGCATTTCGATGCTCTCAACACCGCACTTGAAAAAGTTGATCCTAAGTATGTAATTTCTAAAGACGAACATTTAAGTTCATTCGATGGTCTTCCTACATCCAGGAAACTTTCAATGCTTACTGAACAAAGGAATCTTTCTCCAAATAAACATCAACAAATCTGGGAAGATAAGCAAAAAGCAACTATTGAAATTTTTTCTAATCTAAGTAATGATTATGAATTGATGCACTATTTTCAACAACTTAAGAATAAAGGATATCAAGTTGCTGTTGCATCAAACAGTGTAAGAAATACTGTTAAACTAGTTCTTCTAAAATTGGGTATCCTTGAATTTATTGATTACTATGTAAGCAATGAAGATGTGCATAGAAATAAACCATTTCCAGAAATGTATTGGAAATGTATGACTGCATGTTTTGCCCTTCCTAGAGATACAGTAATATTTGAAGACAGTCATATTGGTAGACAGGGTGCTATTGATAGTGGATCTCATCTAATTCCTATTGAAGATAGAGGCGATTTAAAACAAGATAAAATTAATAAAGTATTTAAAATATTTTCTGAAACTAAAAAAACTATTGTTCCTTGGAAATCTGATAAAATGAACGTAATCATTCCTATGGCAGGTGCTGGTAGTAGATTTGCTACCATGGGATATACTTTTCCTAAACCTCTAATTGAAGTCAATGGGAAACCAATGATTCAAGTAGTTCTTGAAAACTTAAACATTGAAGCAAATTATACTTTTGTTGTTCGTAAAGAACATTATGAAAAGTATAGTCTCCAATACCTCCTTACACTTATTGCACCTGGATGTAACATTGTTCAGGTTGATGAACTAACAGAAGGATCTGCTTGTACTACGCTATTAGCAAAAGAATTTATTGATAATGATGATCCGTTACTCCTTGCAAACTCAGACCAGTTTATGGAATGGAATAGTAATGAGTGCTTATATGCTTTTAATGCTGATGGTATTGACGCAGGTATTCTAACTTTCAAAGCAACCCATCCAAAATGGTCTTATGCCAAAGTTGGAGAAGATGGTTTTGTGTCTGAAGTAGCAGAGAAAAAACCAATTAGCGATGACGCCACGGTTGGTGTTTATTTTTGGAAAAAGGGATCTGATTATGTAAAATATGCCGAGCAGATGATTGAAAAAGATGTTCGTGTTAATAATGAGTTCTATATCTGTCCAGTCTTTAATGAAGCCATTGCGGATGGTAAAAAGATTAGAATCAAAGAGATTGAGGGGATGTGGGGTATAGGAACTCCTGAAGATTTAAATTATTTCTTGGAGCATTACAAGAATTGAAACTGATTGCTCATCGTGCTAATACCAATGGTCCAGATGCCAATATTGAAAATCATCCCAAACAAATTGACAAATGTATCGAACAAGGATATGATGTTGAGGTTGATGTTAGATATGATTCAAAAACTGAGCGTCTATGGTTAGGGCATGATACACCTGACTATCCGGTTACTTGGTGGTGGTTAGCTGGAAGGGCAAACTATCTTTGGATTCATTGTAAGGACATCACTACGCTTCATCAATTTTCTAATGCCACTAATGGATATAATTATTTTTGGCATCAGGAAGATGATTTTACTTTAACTAGTAAGCAGTATATCTGGACTTATCCAGGTAAACCGTATACGAATAAAAGTATTATTGTGTGTCCAGAGTGGCATGGTCCAGATTGGGATTCATTGAGAGTCGTAGATTGTTATGGTATCTGTACTGATTTTGTAGAAAAATTAAAATGAAAGTAGCATTATGTCTACATGGACAACCTAGATTAATTCCTGAATGTGCTCCGTACATTTTGGAAAATATGTGTAGTGGTTATGATGTGGATGTATTTTTCCATTTCTGGTTTGATGAAAAACTACAAACACGACCCTATAAATATGGTGGAGACGGTGGATGGGAGAAGCAAAGAATTTCTTCTTCTGCTATCGAAGATGCTTTAAAAATATATAATCCTAAACTTTATAAAGTTGAAGAGAGTAAGGTTTTTAAAGATTCCACCTTACATACAGAATATTCATATTATCCAAAGACCGCAAGGTTAGTTCCTTGGTCTGTTCATTGGCATGAGTCTGATGAACCAGATTATATTAATCGCATGGTTAATAACTGGATGTCCTATCATTACAGTGTAAACCAAGTCAATCTCTTGAGGAAAGAGTATGAATATGCTAATGATTTTAAGTATGATTGGGTAGTAAAAATACGTAGTGATTGTGAACCAAGACAAAAAATCAAATACGAAGAGTATGATAACAGAGTTGTAAATTATTCTGGATGGTTGAATCAACCAGATGGTATGATTAATGATTGGTTAGATTTTGGTGGTTCTAGATCCATGGATGTTTTTATGAGTACGTTTAATTATTTGAAAATATTAATGGAAAAATGTCAAGAAGAATTTGGTGGAGCATGGTCAAATGAGATGCTTCATAGAAAGGCTCTGGATCTGTTTGATATAGGACATCAACCACACCCTTTCATTGTTACTGTACCTAGATTTTAATTATGTCTAAATTAAAAGTTGTTATTTGGGGTTTACCCTTATATACGCATACTCACTCTTTTATCCACGCAAGTTTCTATAAAGCATTTAAGCACCTTGGATATGAGACTTATTGGTTTCATTCGGGCAACTATCCCGACCCAGCAGTATTTGATTATTCAAACTGTTTGTTCTTCTCTGAAGGATATGCTGATAGCGAAATCCCTCAAAATGAAACGTCAACTTACTTTATTCATAATACGATAGAACCATCAAAGTATGTTGAAAAGGGTTTACGTTTAGTTGATGTCAGATTTAATGTAAAAGAAATTAATGATATTAACTATAGTTTTGTTCTGGATAAAGAAAAATTAAAAAAAGTAGATCCAGTAACTTTTTATGATTCTAATGCTAGTGATGATGTTCTGGCTGATGCTAAGAAGAAAGGAATATCTGGATATGAAGCAATCCATATGATGTGGGCCACAAATCTTGTTCCGGAAGAATTTAATTTTGAAGATCGATTCTTGAAGAGAGAAGATAAGTTTTACTTTGTTGGAACTCTTGGTGGAAGTCCTGCTCTTGAAATGCAGAAAGTTGTTGATACCTTAAGTCAACTGAATATCCCCTTTATCAATATCAATCCATGGCAAAATCCTCTTGACTTTGAGCAAAACATGGACCTACTTAAGAAGTCTATTATTGCATTGGATGTTAGAGGTAGTGATGCTTACCACACAAACTCTGATGGAAGAATAGAAATAAATGGTAAACCGGTCACTGGTGGTAATCATAAAAAGATTGGATATATTCCATGCAGACTTCTAAAACAGATTAGTTATGGTAGAATGCCAGGAACTAATTCAACAGCTGTGAGGGATTTGTTGGGAGAATATGTCATTTATAATGATGATGAGTCTCAACTACCTATTGACTGCTTGAATTTTGAAAAGAATCCAGATTATGATCTGGTATATGAAGGCATGAAACATGTACAAGAGAATCACACTTTCATCAATCGTGTAAATGCGCTGGTTAAAGTATTTAATAAAGAGGTTTGAAGATGTCTGCAACTATTATTACTGCACTCTATGACATTAATAGAGACAAGAAAGGAGATGGGAGAACCTTTGATGAGTATCTTACTTGGTTTAAAGGAACTCTGAAAGCTAAATCTCCTATGGTTATCTTTGTTGATGAATCTTTAAAGGAATTTGTCGAAGAGAACCGAAAAGGTTTGCAAACTAAAATTATCACAGAACCACTTGAAGAAGTTCCTTACTATCAGTTGAATGATAGAATCCAAGAAGTTTTAGATAATCCTGAGTATAAGAATAAAATCGGTGCTCCTGATAGAGTAGAATGTAAACTGAGTCTTTACAATGTAATCATTTACTCTAAGTTTTCTTGGGTAAAGAGAGTTATTGAGGACAATCCATTTAACAGTGAATACTTCATGTGGATGGATGCTGGACTGTCTAGATTCTTCGGACCACACGAAGTTGATGTAACTGAACCTTATCCATCAAACGACGCTCTGGAGGCGTTAGTAGACTCCAAGGAGAGCGTATTAATCCAGGTTCAGTCTTCGTTCTACCCCGACTTAGTTACGAAAGAGGAATTTAGTGTAGAGGATCTGTGGGATGCTAGATCATTTGTTATGGCTGGATTGTGGGGAGGAGGATCTGAATCTCTTTCTAAGTTCTGTGATTTAATCGATGATGTTCTTGTCAACAAAATGCTGAAGAACAATCTTATTAATAATGAACAGGTTGCCATGGCATACGTTTATAAAAACAATGACGACATGTTTGCTGTATTTGAAAATGAGGCACATCTTCATAGACAATATGAAATTATGTCGGAGTTGCAATCATGAAAAAATCAATACTTATTGAACTAAGAGCATCTGTTGTTATAGATGATTATGTTCAGAAAAAGGATTATGTAGAATCAAGAATATCTGATTATTCTAAAGGATTGGAATCATTCTTTAATAAAGTAGATACTTCTAATTGTGATGTAGTATTTGTTGAGAACACCTGTGAGGATGAAGACAGTCTTCCGCAGCAAATATTAGACTCTATTCCTAAAGGTACTTTCTTATACGTTAAGAAAAAAAATGATTATGGAAGATATAATAATGGAGGTGGTATAATTGAAATGTGGAAAGAGTATAAAGAACAACTCGGTGAATATGATTACTTTTTTTATTATGAACCTAGAATGATTCTAGATGATGCTTCGATGATTCAATCATTCTTAGATAATCCTAGAAACCTTTTTTGTGTTGAAGATAATACAGTTCTTCCTTGCGTCAAAACTGGATACTTTGGTTCTAAAGTGTCGGACCTCATAGAGTATATTGATAGTATCGATTTGGATAAATTTGCTCCACCACCACCAAAAGATGGAGTTAATATTGAAAATAGTATGAGAGATTTTTGGGAAACCAAAGAGACAGATTTTCAGCCAGATATAAAATATTGCACACGGAGATGGTATGACCAGAATTATGGAAGTGGATATTCAAAATATTAAATCTTCATACAAAACAAATAATTATGATAAAGTATTTCAATCTATTTGTTTTGCTTTAAATCCAAAGAAGATAGTTGAGTTTGGAATATTGGAGGGTTATTCTTTAGATTGTTTTATCAAATATGCAAAGGATGCATTGATTGAGTCAAATGATCTTTTTGATGATTTTCCATACAATGCTGCAGACTATGAATTTGTAGCAAATAAGTACAAAAGTAATTTTAATGTTGCTATAAATAAGAAAAATTTTTATAATGTTGTTGATGATTATGAGAATGATTCTATAGATATTCTACACGTTGATATAGCAAATAATGGAGAAGTATTTGAGTTTGCAATTGAAAACTATCTTCCAAAAGTTCGTGGTATTATGATACTTGAGGGAGGATCTCTTAGTAGAGATTCTGTTGAGTGGATGATTAAGTATCAAAAACCTATGATACAACCAGTATTGCAAAAGTATTCTAATAGTGTTAGAATAGAAGTTATAGAGGATTATCCGTCAATTACGCTGATTTCAAAATGAAAGTAAAAGAAAGTATCATACCTCTCTTCAAAGTCTTTATGGCAAACGAGACTTCTGAAGAAGTGTCTAAGGTTTTGATGTCTGGGTTTATTGGTCAGGGACCTAAAGTAGAAGATTTTGAATCTTTGCTTAAAGGATATTTTAATAATTCAAATGTAGTGACAACAAATGCTGCTACTTCTGCTGAACATATTGCCCTTCATATGTTAAAGAGGACTGAAAAAAATGTGAAAGGATATCATGGTGTTGCTTTTGTTGAAAATCAATGGGATGGTATTGAACCAGAAGATGAAGTCCTTACCACTCCTTTGACTTGTACCGCAACTAATTGGCCGATCCTTGCTAATGGGATGAAGTTAAAGTGGGTTGATGTTGATCCAAATACCTGCAATATGGATTTGGATGATTTGGAAAGAAAAATTTCTCCAACCACTAAAGTAATCATGGTGGTTCATTGGGGAGGGTATCCTGTTGACCTTGATAGATTGAAAGAAATTCAAGAAAAAGCATATCAACTATATGGGTTTAAACCAGTAGTAATTGAAGATTGTGCCCATGCTTTTGGATCAACTTATAAAGGAGCCAAGATTGGCAATCATGGAAATATCTGCACATTCAGTTTCCAAGCAATCAAACACCTAACTACAGGTGATGGTGGATGTGCTATCTTCCCTTACGAAAATCAAGCGAAGAGAGCAAAACTACTTCGTTGGTATGGAATTAATAGAGAAGATAATCGTAAAGATTTTAGGTGTGAGAGTGACATTTCGGAGTATGGATTTAAGTTCCATATGAATGATATCAATGCCACGATTGGTATTAATAATTTACCTGGGGTAAAAACAAATATTAATACAACCATTGACAATGCTAACTTTTATAATCAAGAGTTGATAGATGTTCCTGGTGTAACTCTTCTTGAAAATAATTCTGATCGACAATCATCATATTGGATATACACAATCAAAGTTGAAAGACAGCAGGACTTCATGAACAAAATGAAAGAATGTAATATTATGGTTAGTAGAGTTCATGAAAGAAATGACATTCACTCTTGCATGTCTGAGTTTAGAACCGATCTTCCCAATCTAGATAAACTTGTAAAAGAAATGATTTGTATTCCTGTTGGTTGGTGGGTGACTCCAGAAGACCGACAGTATATTGTTGACTGTATTAAAGATGGTTGGTAATATCAAACTAAACTATTTTAAACTAATGAGGTATATTAATGACTAATGCTCCAGATTATAATAATATAAAGTATCCTGCAAAATTTTTAGATCAATATAAAATTGATGGATGTATCAATATTGATATTGAATCTTTCTTTGAACGACAGGAATGTTATCCAGCATTTCAGGAGCACTTAGTTGATTATAAAAATCTTCTGATTGATCTTGTGAACAAGGGAGAGAGTAAAACTTTTTACAAATTTGGTGATGGTGACTATTGGTTCCTGAGAGGAATTGCATCTGGTAGTGCAACACCTGGGAGGAGAGCTCTTGCCAAATCTTACAGTGAAATTAATCATCCGCAGTTTGTTGATGGTGCTAAACTCTGTGATTATTATACCTGTGAGATCTATACACATAATAGACAATTCTTCAGGGAAGTGATTCCCGATCAAAAGATTCATTATCCTGCTGAGTATGGTTATGCATTGATTGCAAACAAATGGTTCTTTGAAACATTTGCTGGAAAAATTGGACTCATGGGTGCAAGCACCAAGATGAATTTAGTAAGTGAATTGATGGGAGCGGAACAATATCAAGAGTATCTTGGTCTAGAGCAATTTGAAGATTATATCTCTCTACCACAGAAATTTGCATGTGATGATTTGGATGCAACTGAGGCAATGGTTGGGGAACAACTTGAAAAGTCAAGTTCTAAAATTTTCTTGATGGGAATGGGACACGTTAAGTCTGGTCTTATACATAGATTGAAGAAATACACAGATGCTGTATTCCTTGATGTAGGTGCTGGAATTGATGCAATTGCTGGTATAATTGATATAGGACGACCTTATTTTGGTGACTGGACCAATTATCAAATTGATGAGAAGGATCTATATGAAAATGTAGATTATCTTGGATATGAAGCCCTAGGAAAACATATTTTACTAGAAAGAAATCTATGAAACCTCCAAGTAAACACTGTGTAGAAGTAACAACAAAAATTGGTTGTTCCAATGTTTGTGAGTATTGTCCACAGTCTACATTAATTAGTAGATATCGAGAGAGGATAGGGAAAGAAGAGGACACAATGATGTCTTTAGAAACCTTTAAAAAATGCATCAGTACGATGCCTAATGATAAAATCAGTTTAAACTTTACTGGATATGTTGAACCTTTTTTAAATCCCGAGTGTGCTGACATGCTAATCCACACCCATAAGATGGGGTTTGAGTTACTAGTCAATACTACTCTGATGGGTTTGACGAAAGAGCAATGGGATAAAATGAGTGAGATTCCATATGATTGTAATGTTCACTTACCATCCGGATCATACTTTGAGATGATCGGTGTCAAAATTCCAATTCAGTATTATGAAGAAGGTGGTAAAAAGTATCCAGAGTTGACTGATGAATATTATGATATGTTAAACTATATCCTAGAGAATCCTAATAAATGGTCAATCAATTTTCATTGTCATGGAGATCTTCACCCCTTACTCAATGACCTTTCCAGGCATTATAACGTTGGTGTTAGAGATATTAACAGTAGAGCTATGAATTTACTTCTGGAGAAAGTTCAAAAAGTTCCACCCGAACAAAATATTCGAGGAAAATGCCCAAGAGTTTATCAAAACGTGTTATTGCCAAATGGATCTCTTGCTCTATGTTGCCAAGATTATGGTTTAGATGAGATTATGGGGAATCTTAAGGAAAATACTTGGGAGGAATATATTAATTCTGAACATGTCCAGGATATCAGGAATAATGGAGCAGACCTCTGTGATTATTGTGAAGAAGAAATTGATTATAGGGGTGAAGAAAAGTGGGCTGAGTGGAGAAAACCACAACAAATTAGATAAACTATAGGTATCGTTATGAAAGTAGCAATTGTTGGACCAGGTATTATGCCCATCCCTCCTACAGGATGGGGTGCTGTTGAGATTCTTATTTGGGATCAAAAACTAGCTCTCGAAAAATTGGGTCATGAAGTATTAATTGTTAATACACCAAACCCAAATGATATTTTAAAAGAGATTGATTCTTTTGATCCTGACTTTGTTCATGTTCAATATGATGATTTTGTTGAATTAGTTCCTCACATTAGATATCCTTGTGCAATTACAAGTCATTTTGGGTACTTGGAACAACCAAATAAATGGGACTATTATGGACCTAGAGTTGCTGAAAAGTTTGAAAAAATAAAACCAAATGTGTTCTGTTTGTCTCAAGGTATTAAAGATACTTACAGAAGTATGATGGGATTTAAGGATGAAAATCTTTTCGTTACTCCTAACGGTGTAAATCTTGATTTGTTTAGAAAAACAGAGAAAGCAGAGTATCCACATAGATCAATTTATCTTGCTAAGATTGATTACCGCAAGAGGCAGTATCTGTTCCAAGGAATTGATAGTTTGTGGTTTGCTGGTAATAACTCTGATTCTAGATTTGATGTGAGTAAGAGATGGTTGCAAGAATGGTCTAAAGATAAACTCTATAATGAACTTACTGACTATGGTAATCTAGTTCTTCTAAGTGATGGTGAAGCACATCCTCTAGTATGTCTTGAAGCATTTGCTGCCGGTCTAGGTGTTGTTGTTAGTGAATGGGCAGCAGCTAATCTTGATGTAAGTAAGGATTTTATCACTGTGATTCCTGAGGATAAGATCACAGATATGGTATTCTTAGAATCTGAAATT
>Ga0181412_1000861_pt1 | contig 12153 bp, 8 predicted proteins | sample 35SPOviralmetaG_FD_130113 | JGI IMG/M metagenome (GOLD analysis project Ga0181412, IMG submission 130113) | Marine viral communities from the oligotrophic San Pedro Time Series (SPOT) site, San Pedro Channel, CA, USA - 35 SPOT_SRF_2012-08-15 | ecosystem: Environmental > Aquatic > Marine > Strait... | reverse complement strand
AGACAATATTCAAATGACACTGATGATAAATACCAACAGTTCAGGTTTGATTTCAGACGCTTGACATATTTCATTGATGATGATGGTTACTTAGTTGCAAGACTAAATAAATCATATGATCATAACACTCAAGGACCTAAGTAAGGATTTAAAAAATGGCAGATTTTAGACTCGGCAGACTGAAGTTTAAGTGGCGCGGTGATTGGACGGCGAGCACTGCTTATGTCATTGACGATATTGTCAAGTACGGTGCAAACGCATATGTCTGTACCACCAATCACACTTCCGCAAATACGGAAACTAGTTTTTATTCTTCCGACCTAGGAAATTGGGATCTTCAAACAGAAGGTCTTAGAAATCGCGGAGAGTATCAAACGACTGGAGTTTGGTATTCACTAAACGATCTTGTCAAGTACGGCAATACGGTATATCGTTGTACTACGGCACATACTGGTCCTGCAAGTTTTGACTTCGCTAAGTTTGAAGCTTATTCGGAAGGTCTAAATTTTGAAGATACTTGGTCCTCCGCAACTATCTACCAAAAAGGTGACATTGTAACCTTTGGTGGTTACACATACACAGCACAACAAAATTCTACTAACGTAGCACCAAATACGGATGAACTTTATTGGAAAGTTCTTTCAACCGGTTTCTCACCACAAGGTGATTTTAATAGCAACGAAGTATACGAACCAGGAAATCTTGTCAAGTATGGTGGTAATGCTTACTCATGTAAACTTACCACAACTCCTGAGTCTTACACTATCGCCACTATCAGTGGTGATGGCAGTGAAGTAACAGTTGTATTTGATGCTGCTCAACCTGCCGCACCATTTGGTGTTGGTGATTTAGTAACACTTTCCGGAACATCTGCTGCTCAATACAATACAACATTCCGCGTCAAGTTATCTACGACTACCGGATTTACGATTGAAAGTACTGAGACTGCTAGTGCTACCGGCGGTAGTATTGCTTATATCCCATATCCAACTAATACAAGATTCTGGGATCTAGTTCTTGAAGGTCTAAACTGGAACGCTGCATGGAATAATGGTGCAGTTTATCAACTAGGTGATGTCGTTAACAGAAACGGTAACTCTTACGTTTGTATTAGATCTAACACTACTGGTGCAGCAACTGCTCCAGAACTTGATACTACTGCAATTTATTGGAACTACGTCTCTCAAGGTGGTGACGCTGCTCAGGTACTACAAGAGACTGGTGACCTTCTGTATCAATCTGCATCTGGTATTAACAGAATTGCTCTACCAGCAAACCCAAATACTGCAACTGTAGCAGAACTTAAAGAAGCAAGTGGTCAGATTCTGACTGTTGGAGGTTCACCTATTCTACCAAGATGGGAATCTAATAATGTATCAAATGCTGTTTACTACGTAACTAAAGAAGGTTCCGATTCAAATAGCGGCAGATCAATCTCGCGAGCATTTGGTAGTTTACGTTATGCTTGTGATACTATTAATGCTTTAACTGGTGCAGACGCAGCCAGTGCAACAAATCCTATTGCAATTTACCTCAAAGCAGGTGTCTACGAAGAAACTCTTCCGATTGTAGTTCCTGAATTTGTTTCTATTGTTGGTGATAACCTAAGAACTTCAAAGGTTAAACCAAAAGCAGGTTTTAATTCCACTTCTCAAAATCTAGTTCTTTCCCAAGCAGCAGATTCTTTCCAATATGGAGATATCGTTTCCAACTCAGCTGGAACTAAGACTGCTAGAATTTTAGAGTCTCAAACAAATACTATTACTATTCAGCAAGTTACTGGTGGTGCTTGGAATACAGCAGACAAATGGACAAACACTGTTTCTAATTCGTCTGCTGATGCTGCAAGTCTTCTAACTTCAAACAAAACTTTCCTTGCTCACGAAGCATACTACAAATTTACTGTAGATCAAGGTACAAATCCTACTGGTGCTGGTTCTGATGTCCGCACAAGATTGGAAGAGTTTGTTGTAGAACTTGCTGCTCAAGTAAGATCCGGTGGTAATGATAGAGTTCATGCTTTTGCAACTGCTGTTATTGCTGGTGGTGCTAATGCTATCACTACGGTTGCCGGAGAAGATCAAGTTCTATTAGGTATCATTAAAGAGAGTGGAATTAAGGTAGTTAATAATGAAGCAACAGGAGGGTCAACTGGTAACAACATTAATCAAGTAATTGATAATACAATTACTAATGATCCTGGAAACTGTGCAACTCAAACTGCTGCAATCCAAACTCTTTGCGATATGGCAATTGATGGATTCCTTAATGGATCCCTGACAGTATCATCTAATGATAATGCATACAAGTCTATCACGACTGCTGCTGGTATTCCTAACCAGGAATCCACGATGTTCTTCCTGTCTACTGCAAATACCATTAAAGATATGGTATTTGAAGGCATGTCTGGATTTGTTCCTTATGCTCCGGATGATAAGAACACAGATCATGGAACCCTTAAAGGTGTATACTTCAGACTTAATCCAAATTCACCGATTACTAAGTCACCTTATGTACAAAACTGTGCCGCAATTGGTGGTGCTGCTGTAGGTGTTGTCCTGGATGGTGGTAGTCACGAACATTTTGACAACACCACAACTAAGTCAAACAAGTCAATGGTGTTTGACTCCTATACCCAAATCCTTGATGGTGGTATTGGTTTCTATGTAACTAGAGGTGCTGCAACTGAGATTGTATCTTGCTTCACGTATTATAATCATATTTCATACACCTCCACAAGAGGTGGTAGAATTCGTGGTGTTTCTGGTAACTCTTCTTATGGTAAGTATGGTGCAGTTGCTAGAGGATTTGATGCTAATGAAGTTACCGTTGATGGTCAAGTCAAAGGTGGTCGTCTAGAAATTAATCCTGCTGGTGCTAAAGATGGAGGATTTACTCCAGGTGAAAGAATTATTGGTGGTACTTCAGGTGCAATTGGTGAGTTGATCAGCGATCAGTCACCATCAGGTTACCTTTATTACTTCCCAATTACAGGAACCTTTGTACAAGGTGAAGTAATTACAGGACAACTTTCATCTGCATATATTACCCTCGTCAATAATACTGATGCAGTTACCGGACAAAAAGGTTTTGTCCTTACGGTTGTTGATCTTTCATATGGTCCTGACCAAGGTGGTTCTGTTGAGATGCAGGATAATGGATCTAATGATGACTCTGGTTCATACGTTATCTCCAACTCCAGCTATACTGCTCCAGATGGTAGAGGTTCGCTAACAGTCAACAGAGGCGCTCTAGGATCAACTGCAGCAACGCATAATGGTACTACTAGTGTAACACATTACCCAGAGAACGCAACTGCTGTATCAACCAGTTTGAGTGGTGCTATCAACTCTACCTCAACAGGTACTGAGCAAGCACCATACATCATGGGTGTTGCAAGCGTTACTGGAATGATTGCAAACGGTTATGTTGTTGTTAACCAGGAACTTTTCAAGGTTGTAGCAATTATCGCTGCAGACCAAATTGAAGTTGCTAGAGCACAAGACGGAACTGTTGCACAAAATCATGCACAGGGTGATGCAGTAAGCATTTATCAAACTAAGGTTACTTCACAAGATGAACTAATTGAAGATGCTACAGATGCACAACTCTTCCTACGTATCAAACGTGCAGATCTCAACTTTGAATCAAATGATTTTGTCAAGGTTGATAATGAATTCTTCCTTGTCTCTGCAGTAACTCCCGATACTACTGGTATTACTACATTACTATTTGCTGACGAGAAAGTAATTGCTGCTGGCGATGGTCAAGACTTCAAGATTCGTTATCGTTATTCTCAAGTTAGATTAACTGCACACGATTTCCTAGACGTTGGTACTGGAAGTCAAGCAAATACAAATTGGCCTGGTCTTCCCCTATCACCAAATGTTCCTTCACAGGAAACTGACGAAGATCGTCCTGGTCGTGTTTACTACGTATCTACTGACCAAGATGGTAACTTTGCAGTTGGTAAGTACTTTAAAGTTGAACAGGCAACTGGTAAAGCAACTCTAGATGCTTCTGCGTTTGATCTATCTGGTCTATCAAGTTTGAGACTTGGTTCTATCGGTGCTCAGTTGGGTGCTGCTATTAACGAATTCTCAACTGATGGCACGATGGCGCAAAACAGTAACGAGAAAGTTCCTACTCAGGCAGCAGTCGTTACTTATGTCAGCACACTTAATTCAGTTAGTTCCGACTTTACAGTTGGAGGAAACTTAACTGTTAAGGGAACTACAACTTCGGTCAATTCCGTTACTGTTACTTCTAAAGATCGTAACATTGAACTTGGTACAGTTGCTTCCGGTACTTTCACTGGTGACATCACTTCCGGTTCAACTGATATCACTAATGTAAGTGATACAACTAACCTCGCACCTGGTGTTGCTGTCGGATTAACATCCGGTGGCGGTACAGTCACTATGTCTGGTTCATACACAGTTTCTGCTGTTAATGGAAGTACAGTTACATTAAGTGCTGTATTCCAAGGTAGTGGTAGTGCAACTGGTGCGATATTCAGTGCTGGTGGACCTTCAGATATCACTGGAGACGGTGGTGGTATTACCGTAAAAGCTGGTAACGACAAGACTATTTCTTGGTCAGCATCCGGTGATAAGTGGGTTCTTTCGGAGCATGTTGATATTGCTGGTTCTAAGGAATATCACATTAACGGAACTTCAGTTCTAACTGAAACTACAGTATTGGGTGTATCATTTGACAATGATGCTACTCTTGCTGGTGGATCTGCTGATGATGTATCAGTTCCAACCCAATTGGCAGTTAAGACATACGTTGACAACCAGGTAAATGAAATAACCGCTATTGGTTATTTTGTTGCCGCAATGTAATTATAAATAACCATAACACCATAAGCAAGATCTAATAAGGAGCATTAACATGGCGTCAGGAGTATATGCAAAGGTGGACGTTGCGTCCGCCTCAACTTGGGAAACTTTAGTTCCCGTAGCAGGTTCAGGTAAAACAAAAGTATGTACAGTAAATGTATGTAATAGAACTTCAGGTAATATTACCGTAAGACTAGCATTAGCAAGCACTACAACTGTAGCAGATGCTGATCATATTGAGTATGGTGTTACTTTACCAGCAAATGGTGTTCTTGAAAGAACCGGTATTGTTGTTGATGAAACAAATGGCGTTCAAATTTGGTCGTCTGCAGTTGGAATTTCTGCAGTAGCATATGGTATTGACGGAAACGCTTGATAATTCTGAACAGTTACTATAATAGGACAAATTAATGGCTCGCAAGTTAACAACCGCAACGGTTGCATCCCAACAAAAAACGATAAATCCTTATTCACAACCTTGTTTTTCGGTTTATTCAATGAACCACTCTCATGGTGGGGGATATTATCAATACGACCATAATTTTAATATTGTGGCAGCTGATCATGGCACTGGAGATTCCAGTGGTTATGGATCATGGAGAACATATACGACATCTGCTACTGAATTCTTTGAATCCACTAACAGTCACAATAGTGTTCAAACTAATAGTCGTGCATCTTCTAATGCCGGTTGGCATGTTTGCCATACTCCTATGGTAGGATATTTGGGACACATGTCCCATTCTTCTCCTGGTGGTAGCAGTGGTAGCATGGGCGGTTGGAACATTGCTGGTCGTGATAATGGATCAAGTTATAGATCTTATGCTTTCAGGGATTGTCTGCCTATTGTAGGAGAGACACATCAAGACTATGCAATTTTTTCTACCACTAACGCGAATGATAATCCTAAGTTAATGTTCTTGAAGAGATCTGCAACTGAATATTATAATATGAGGCATAATGGTAGGTATTCACAGCAGACTACCCTACCTAGAAATTATACCAATAGAAGTGGTAATGATCAAGATTTCTATTCAACTTATGGTGGTGGTTGCTACAACAAAAAAACAAATAAGTTTCTAGTGATGTTTACCACTAGTAGTGGTCAGTTCAAACCCGTTGTTTATAACAACGTTCCTGATTTGCGAGAGATTTCACATCAAAACTCTAAAGCATTCAACGAACAATATGGGGCGATGAATGAGACTAATAATGATAGTAGTATTCACGAATACTTTAATAATGCTGCAAACATTACGGAATATCAACAGATAGAAACCTGGACTACTTATAATAATGCAGGTAGTATGGAAGAATCCAGGTACAGACCTATTTGTTTCTTGTGTGACAACGGAGATATCTTAGCATTTATTCAGTACAGTGGCGGTGTTAATTTCTGGAGATGGAAAGGATCAGATCAAACGCATGATCAGAGACAGACTGATGGTTCACTCAGTCAGAATGGACACTATCACCACAGCATGAGTTGGACTACTTTGTATGGTTACGAGCAAGGCAGACAGTTTGGATCTAGATGGCAAGTTTCAAGTGATGGTAAGTTTGCTTGGGCATACTGTGCATCATATTATTATGGAGCAGGTTGTTATGTGATGATGGTCAGAATTTCTGACGGAAAAATTCTCAGGTATCAACATAATGATGGTGGTGATGGAAGACAACCTTTCCCACTTGGACCAAACTCAATGGGTTGGTCTATGACGGCAAATGGTGATGGTGGTGCTGGAATGAGAATTGGAGCGATTGATCTTAAATATGAATTTGATAAGCGCGGTTATGGAGAGGAGCTTAGTTTAGATGGTGTTCTTATGACACACAACTTTGAATGTGGTTCTTATAGTACAACTTATCCTTGCATTATACCAGCAAAATATGATACTTCCTTATTTTGTTCAGAACCACATATGCCTAACGTTTCGGAGCTATAAAAAATGTCATTTATTGTATATAACAAATTAGATAACTATGCTACTGGTGTATATGACACCAAACTAGCAGCAGAAAATGATTCACCCACGGATGATCCGCACCTCAGCATTCTTGAGTATGAATGGAAAGAAACTGATTATCTTCTTTCCATAACGTTAGATGCTGATGGTGTCACACTCTCAAATAGATTTCCTGGTAAAACCATTGACGAACAAAAAAGTTTAATTGAAGCAGAAGATGATGCTGTAAGTGTTGCAAGGGAAAGGGCATTTAAAGTAAATGGAATTAAAGTTGAAGCTGCTGATCGTATCAGAGAATTAAAATGGAAAATGACTAGAGCAAGAGATAATGATTTAGTTAATGGTAACTCAGATAGTACAGCGGAAGTACTTGCAGAAGTAGATTCTATTAGAGTTAAATCTAATGAGGCAGAATCTACATTAGATGCTTTAACTTCACTAGAGGAAGTAGAAGCTTTCAAAGTTAAAGAACAATTCAACTAAATAAATTAGATTGAGACCGTAAAAAATTCTGAGTATCACAAATGGCAAGAAGTATCACAACAAAACCAGCAACGGTAAAATCAAAAGTTCAAGATCCGTATTCACAACCATGTTTTTCAACTTGGGCTTGTGAGCATAGCGTACATGGTTGCGGATGGATTCTTTACGATCACAATGTAGAACCGATTGCAAAATATGTAGGTGATGGAAACTATCACCATAATCAATTCAGAACATATAGTTCTTATGCCCCTGAATTCTTTAATACGTATGCCAGTTCCCAGTATATGGAAACAGGAAGTCACGTATCTAGTGCTTCTAATCGTGGTGGTAATACTTGTAATAATGGTTACTTAGGACATCAAGGATATCCGAGTGTTACGGAATATACTAAAACTGCAGGTTATGTAAGAGGTTGGCCTGCAGCCGAATCTTATTCACCATATGGTTTTAGAGATGTTAATGGCATTGTAGGTGATATCAATCAAGATTGGGCATGGTTCTCTAACAGAGAAGGTACGGGAACAAGAATGCACTTTGGTGCAAGAAATACAATAAAATATTGGAATCTGTGGCAGAGAGAAGGATCTAATTTTATTGAAATTCCTATTGTTGATGCTTCGGGTCCTAGTAACAATGATAATTCTAATGACAGACACTATGGTAGTAGTTGTATTAATGTAGCTGCTAAGAAAGTTGTTCTGATGCAACACTCAAGTGGATATAAGCAACCAATTGTTTATAATGATTTTGGTGTTGACATGAGAGCGTTATCTTTATCAGGTAGTTATTACAGCGGAACTCCTGATGCTCAAGCCGGTAAAACCCCTAGTGATTCAAAAATTTATCAGGCATTTGCAGCTGCAAATGCAACCCCATATGATAGAGCAAGTTCTAGAGCATATAGTAGCTACTCCGGCGCAGGTGAGGCAGAGCAAAGATGTCAAACTTGTATTACTGACGACGGACAGGTATATGCATTCACGATGACTCCAAGTAATGGTGCAGTCTTAGAGCGTTGGAATAATAGTGGTGTTTATCAAGGTATTATATGGAATCCAACTTATACCACCTCATATGGTTATGAGCAAGGAAATAGATATGGATCTAGATGGATGGTTTCAAGTGATGGTAAGTATTGGTGGGCATATTGCCCAACGTATCACTATGGGGGAGGAATTGCATTCGTAACTGTACGAATCAGTGATGGTAAGTATTTGAAGTTCCACGTCCAAGACTCCAATTACGGAAGAAGTCTTGCTCCTTTAGGCAGGAGTAAAATTATCTTTACCAGAGATCAAAATAAAGATGATCCTGGGATGTATTATAAAATTATTGATTTAGAATTTGAATTTATGCAAAGAAATAATGGCGACGATATTAGTAATTGGGACAGTAACAGAAGTAATTACCTACTTGACGCTGCAGGAAATAGCACAGGATATCCATTCATTATTCCAGCATTGTATAATACATCGCTATTTACAACTCAATTGGAATCAAACCAAGACTAAAAATATAAATAACAATAAACAGAAGTAAACAAATGGCATTTATTTATTTTACTGAAGGTCCCAATTCAGAACTTTTTCCCGTTAATCTATTTCCGGATAGTAATCCTTTTGACGGGGAAGAATTGCCAAATGGTGATTATTGTATAGAATATGATTACGATAAAACTGCAGAAGAATTAGATAGTTTAAAATTAAATTCTGATAAAACTGCAGTTGTTAATAGATTTCCTGGTAAAACATTAGAAGAACAGAGAGTTCTTTTAGTAGAAGAAGCGGAAGTATATCGTAGAGATCAAAATAGAAAGGATAAAGTTAATAGAATTAAATCACTCATCGCTGATGTTATTGAACCTGTTGAATGGAGAGCAGAGAGAGCAAAAGATTTAGATAATTTAGAAGGTGAAAATGTAACTACTAGACAAACAAAAGTTGCTGCATATAGAAAAGCAGCACGTGATGCTAACAATGCTCATGAAGCTTTACTAAATTCTCTTACTACGGATGAAGAAGTTACAGCATTTGATCCTAATTGGGTTCCAGCATTTCTCGCAGCAAATCCGATTGATTTCTGATCATCATTAGGAATTATAAATACCCTTAGGAAACTAGGGGTATTTTTTTATGGCTCAACCTTCTAGCAGGTCCGAGCTAAGGGACTATTGTTTAAGACAATTAGGGTTCCCAGTTCTAGAGATCAATATAGATGACGATCAAGTTGACGATGCTATTGATGATGCATTGCAATATTATCGTGAGCGTCACTATGATGGTGTTGAAAGAATGTACCTCAAGCACCAGTTTACTGACGATGATATAACAAGGTTTACATCGGAAGATGAAACAGTTTCTACTGCTGCTCCAGATGCAGCAACTTGGGAAAACAGAAAAAATTACTTAGAAGTTCCTGATCATATATTTGGTATCAGTAAAGTATATGGTATCAGTTCAAACTTCGTAAGAAATAATATGTTTGGTATGAGCAACCAGTATTATTTGATGGATTTGTTTTCAAATGCATCAGGTACAGGTCTTGCTTTTGGTGGTTTTGATATGGTCAACTACTACATGATAAAGCAACACTTTGAAAATATTGATATGATTATCAATACTGGTTCATTGATTTCATATAGATTTAATTGCAGACAAGATCGTTTGTATATTGATATTGACCCAAAAAGAGTTATGAAAGACGAGTGGGTACTTATTGATTGTTTTAGAGCACTTGATCCAGAAACTTTTACTCAAGTGTATAATGATCCGTTCATTAAAAAATATTCTACTGCATTAATTAAAAGACAGTGGGGTCAGAACCTTATTAAATTTAACGGCATTCAACTTCCAGGTGGTGTCAGCATGAATGGTAGGCAACTATATGATGATGCAGAAAAAGAAATTGCTGCTTTAATGGAAAAATCCAGCAGTACATATGAACTTCCACCAATGGATATGATCGGATGAAAAAGGTATACTTCCCACAATACGGTGGTAATAAAACCGAACAGAATCTTGTACAAGATTTAGTAGACGAGCAAATTAAATTGTTCGGTGCTGATGTTTATTACGTTCCTAGGGTTCAAATTAAAGATAAAACTTTAGGAGAAGTTATTCAATCAGAATTCAATCAAAGTTATATGATTGAAATGATGCTAGTTAATGTTGAAGGATTTGGAGCAGGCAATGAATTTGTTAGTAAGTTTGGTTTAAGAATTACTGACGAAATTACATTTGTTGTTTCTAGAAGAAGGTGGGAACAGTCTGCAAATCCTGCAATGAATTTAGCAGTAGATGGTAGACCGAACGAAGGAGACCTCATATATTTTCCATTGACAGAAGATACTTACGAAATCAAGTATGTTGAAAGAGAACAACCATTCTTCCAATTGGGCAAACAGTATTTTTATGTTCTTACTGCTGAACTCTACGAGCAAGGAGCAGACAAGTTTGACACCGGAATTGACGAAATTGACGATATTGAAAGAGATTTCAGTAACATCACAACCCTTAATCTTGGTATTACTACCAGACAGCAAGCAACTGGAACAGTTACCGTTGATTCTAGCGGCAGTATATCTGGAGCAAATGTAACTCTTGCAGGAACTGGTTACAATACAGCACCCTCTGTAAGTATTACTGGTGGAGGAGGGACAGGTGGTATTGTTGAGTCTACTATTGAAGATGGTGGTGTAGTATCGCTATCAATCGTTAATGGAGGAACTGGATATAATCCTGCAAACCCACCTACCATATCTATTGATGCTCCACCAGAAGCAGTTCAATTTATTAAAGATGAGCATGTTGTTATCGGAGGAATGGTACAACAAAGTGGTAGTAGAACTTGGACTTCATCCAATAGTGTAATTGAAGTAACTGCTCTTGGTGGTTTTGATCCGAACTATGCAACTACTACTCAGAAAAAATATTACTATTGGAAATTTGAAGATAGTAGAATCTCTTACGTTTACACATTTAATGGTACAGATGTAACAACCGTACCAGGACATTTTTATTACGACTCAACCAATCTTAAATATGTAATTAATGCTTATACAGATACTACTACCAGTGGTCAAAGAGCACAGATGTTTGATTTAGATAGCGCAACAATTGCTGAAGTTGCAGATTGGAACGGAGTTGACTATACCTTAGAGGTAATGAATCGTACTGGTAATTTCTTAGATGGAGATCTCATTAGAGGTGTTGAGTCTAATGCGATATATACACTAGGAACATTCTCAACAATTGATAACACAAGCACTGAGTTTGATCAGAATCAATCAATTGAAGATGGTGCGGATAATATTATTGATTGGGGCGAAAGAAACCCATTCGGTGAGTTTGGTAATTTTACAGGTAGCTTCTAATGTTAGGAACGCTATTTTATAACGAAGCGGTTAGATAAACCGTAATCGCTTTTGGAACATTATTCAATAATATTGAATTGAAAAAAACTGTTGATGGTCAGGTATTAGAAACTGAAAAAGTTCCTCTTGCTTATGGACCTAAACAAAAATTTTTATATAGACTTCAGGGTAATCCTTCTGATGGTAGAAAGGTATCTATTACTCTACCAAGAATGTACTTTGAAATGTCAAGCATTGATTATGATAGTGCAAGAAAAACAGCAGCCACTCAAAAATATAAAACTGCTATTGCAGATAACGGAGAAGAAGTAAGAACTCAATATGTTCCTGTACCATATAATATAGGATTTGAAGTAGGCATTATCGCTAAGTCGCAAGACGATGGACTGCAAATTTTAGAACAAATTTTACCATTTTTTCAACCATCGTTAAATGTGAGTATTAAATTTATTCCTGACATGGATGAAATTAGAGATGTTGCTTT